>JAEEGL014083288.1_pt1 | contig 24993 bp, 41 predicted proteins | sample 9134231 | NCBI WGS metagenome assembly JAEEGL01 (sample SAMN16246548, study PRJNA631951) | gut metagenome | biome: gut microbiome; feature: rumen; material: fiber-attached | host: Bos | place: Iran: Karaj | collected 2018-10 | reverse complement strand
TTACCATACACCTTGGCATCGCCACACACTATGGCATTGTCAAACACCCTGGCATCGCCACACACCAAGGCATTATCTTTCACCACAGCATTGTCACGCACACTGGCATCGCCACACACTATGGCATCGCCATACACCAAGGCTTTGTCACGCACTACAGCATCGCCACGCACTATGGCATCGCCACTCACCCAGGCATTGTCACGCACCACGGCATTGTCCCACACCTTGGCATTGCCACACACCAAGGCATTATCTTTCACCACGGCATTGTCCCACACCACGGCATCGCCATATACCCAGCAATTACATTCTTGGGATAGGTTAGATTCCTTCTCAATCCAACCACCTTTGTCACCCTTCTTCACGTCACCAAAATCCTTCAAGGCTTCGATACGGTAGAGGATGCGACCGTATAAATCTTTAGTTTCGTCTGTTAGTTTGTATTTCATTTATAACAATATTTAATGTTTGCCTATACTATAATATTTTCAATCCCAAGGAAACTTTTTAAGGGTGTTGAAGCACCAGAATAGCCAGGCAAATTGGACATAATAATATGTTTTGTCCTTCCAAAGTATTCAGTTCAGGCTAATGCTCGGTAAAATGGCAAAACCGTAATCAATTCGTTCTATTTTCATATTTAATTTATTTTAATTCTACCTCTTTATTTTTAACACGTCTCAGTACACCAATGTAAATATATACAACAACCTTACCGCATAAATTTTCTTCTATGACCGTTGTAAGTGTTCCTGTTTCCAAAGTAGTTAGCGGATATACATTATTTAATTGATGTGATAGCCATTTAGGTATGATTTCTTTATCATTAGTTCGTAACATTATAGGAATGTATTGATTAGAAATACTATCAATATCAATCGCTTGATAATCGTCATACACGGTTGTTCCTTTAAAAATATCCATTTTATTCTTTTTTACTAATATACAACATACGCCTATATAACGTAAAAATATAACTTTTATTACACACATATATAAATTTTAGTACAATATTTATTGTATATATTAAAAATATTATATATGGGACAGTATATTATGCGTTTTGACACAGTATCTGAAAGGGACGAATTTTATAATAAGTCTTTAGGGGATGTTATGTCTTATGTAGACGATAGCGACGAGGTTGATTTGAGAATTGCACCAAGGGATGAAATATGGTATACCTCTACTGATGGTACTGTTATAGTCCCTAATAATATTGGTGTGGGTTACTTTGGGGCAAATATTATATCTAATACATATGAAAACGGAAAGGGTATTATAAAATTTGATGGAGAAGTTACAAAACTAGGGGGTAGTGTATTTAAAAACAAAACAAAATTAGCAAATATTATAATTCCTGAAAGCGTGACACTTTTAGACAGTGAATGTTTGTGGGGATGTTCAAATTTATTGTATATATACATTCCAAGGAATGTTCATACTTTCGGGTATGCTTGCTTTTATAATACTAGAATCCAAAAAATATTTCTTAATGAAAATGTTACAACAATTGGAAATTATGCCTTTCAATGGTGTAGTTTAAAAACAGTTTATATAGGTAAAAACGTCGGTAGTATTGGTAGTCTTATATTAGATGCCGCTAGCAACGTTGTTAAGATAATTGTAGATAATGAGAACACTGTATATGATAGTCGTGGAAATTGTAATGCAATAATCAAAACTTCAACGAATCAAATTATCGAAGGATGTAAAAAAACTGTCATACCCAGTACAGTAACAAGTTTGGCTGGAGCATGTTTTAGATATTCAGGTATAACCACTGTAAAACTACCGTCTAATATAATAGATATGGGTAACAATCCTTTTCAATATAATAATATAAATTCAATATCAGTTGACAAAGATAATCCGGTTTATGATAGCCGTAACAATTGTAATGCTATTATTAAAACAGATACAAATACATTAATAAGTGGTTGTAAGAATACTGTTATCCCAGATACGGTTGTAAAATTAGCAAACAATTCTTTCTATTGTATGTACCTTACAAAAATTCATATCCCTGCTAGTGTGACTTCAATGCACTATTCATGTTTTCAATACAATAACCAATTAACAACAATAACCGTAGATAGTAACAATCCAGTGTATGACAGTCGTAATAATTGTAATGGTATTATTGAAACAGCAACAAACAAATTAGTCATTGGGTGTAAAGGTACTGTGATACCTTATGGAGTTGTGACAATAGGGCTAGGTGCCTTTTATTTACATAACACTATGACTTCGATTACTATACCAGAAACAGTTACTTCTATCCAATCAGCAGCGTTTGCGTCTCAAACCGCACTTAACTCTTTCACTTGTCTAAATCCAGTTCCACCCACATTGGCATCTGACGCAATTACAGGTATTAAATCAACTTGTGTTTTTTATGTGCCGTCAGCCTCGGTTGACACATACAAGGCAGCACCGTACTGGAGTGCCAGGGCGGCATACATACAGGCTATACCTTAGACTTATTTTTCTTTCTTTTTTCTATTTTGTATTTAATATAGTCTATGAGGTTAGGGATTCCTCTCTTCACGTAAATGCAAAACCACACACAGAATTTACCTCTAAATTTCATCGTTTTATAACCAATGTGATGCCACCACCAGGTCTGGAATTTTAGTTTGAGGTTTTTGTTTATATACTGGTCACGGTAGATTCTTGAACATTTTATGTAGTCGTCAATACTGACACAATTATATTGCTGCCGTAGTTCTTTTTTCGCGCGTGAATTGTCTATATAGTTGGTAGGGTAGAGCTCTAATAAAACCTTTTTACCTGACGGTATCATTATGGACTTAGGGCGACCGCCAAATTCGGTTTGTAATCCCGCCCCATAACAGAATGGGCATTCCATACAGGCAATAGAACCGACATATGCGTAGGACACACCATAAGGGCAATGCTGATTTAGTGCTACTTCATCATATTTATTTGTAGTAAAATAGTGTTTCATGAGATTAGTCTTTGTGCTGTCTTTATTCTTTCTTTGATTGAACGGATTTCGGAACGAATCATTAATACAATAAGACGCTTCTTTTTAGAATTTTTATTTAGTTTTATGTGTTCTTTAAGTGCTTTATCGTATTTGCGTACCTTTTCTTTGTGCGTTCTGATAAGTTGTCTAAGTATTTCTAGATTTACGTCACGGTCGTCGAAAAAGAAGCCAGTTGACCATTCATATTTAACACTAACCGAATACCAACGTCTCATATACTGCTGTAGTTGATGAAGATAGGAAATCTTTTGGTTTGCTGCATATAGTAGAAAATTTGGATTTTGACCATTTTTTTCGTGGATTTCCACTATATCAGGGAAATTAGTGACAGAATGTGCGTAGTATGTTACACTGGACAATTTACGTTGTTCCCAACCTAGTTGAAGTAGGATTTCTTCGGACAACGGTATTGGAGTTAGGTTTTTTATTTGTTCAATTTGCGTAAAATTTTTCCAATCTATTACATGAACACATTCACGAAACACTGGGTCAATCCCATATAACAACATACCCACCTTTGAACTGGTTTTACCTATTATTTCGGTAATACGGCAAACTTGTTTATGTCCGTCATAAACCAAATCGCCGATAGTTAAATCTTTAGTCCAGTCTTCCATATTACTTAAACAATATATTAGAAAAGTTAGTAAACAGGTTTGACAATGCGGACAGTGACTTCTCGGCTTCGTTCTTAGACTTTATCTCGTCCAGATAGGTCTTGAATGCGGACTCTCTGTCATTTTCAGGAAGATTACAGAAATCCTGCATACGTTCAATCCAATCCTTGTATTGGGCGATTTCATTCTTCAACGCGGTGTTTTCGTCTTTTAGTGCGGAATTCTCTTCATGTAGTTTTTTACGAGCGTTATAACATTCCGTGTACTTGGAAGCCAAATATTCTATGTTTGCCTCCAGCCTATTAATTTTTTCTTTGAAACGTCTAGCAATCTCATTTGTGAGAGTAGCCTTGAGTTGTCTTGTTGTTCGATTTGCCATTGGTATTATTGTTTTGGGTTAGTAATCGTTGTTCCTTCTTCTGTGGAGAGTGTGGTCTGTTCTTTGATTTTACGACCACAGAACGGACAGTACAGTACGTCGAATTGGAAAATGGGTAGGGGATGACGATTGTCCCAGCTTCTTCCGTCTATATTTTGGACTCTCATATAGCCGTCGTGTAGCATATTAATCTGGCAACTGTCCAACTTGCCATACTGACTGTCATCTAACAAGATTGAATGTACGTAAGTACTGCCGTTATTTTCACAGAAATTGCACATATTTTTATTTTTATTTTTCTGATATTATAACGTAAAAAATTAAGTTTTATTACACACGGTGTTTAATTTTGTAGACTTCACCTACTGCTTGTGCTATATAATAGTAATGTACAAAGTCCCTTTTCATATTTTCCTCGACACATTTCCCATTAGTATACCAAAATTCTATATATGTCTTATATGACTCATCTTTGCTTTTCGTTATACTTAATACATAAAATATTTCATTGTTACCTTTTGATAGGAAAGAGGCTTCTGCCATAGCGTCTCCAATATCGTCAGTCAAGCCACATTTTTTAAACTCTGAGGATACTACACAGTACTTATAGTTTGGATTCACACATTCCATAGCTTTACGCTCAATGAGGCTAAAATCAAACTCATCGTCAGAATTGATAGATTGCATCTCAACCTCAGGACTATCCAATATAGTTTTTAGAAAAGGTAGACTTTCCCGAAGCATTTGGGCATCGGTAGGAACTGTATCGCCAAAACAGTCAACAAAACTATCTGGGTCGTCAATATGGTAGTCGATATATGCTTCTAGGAAATCATATATGTTTTGGATGTGTGGTAAAATATTTTCGTCAAATTGTTTCATCGTTTATATAACGTATGAAAACGATTTTTATTACTGCCTATAGCACAATTTTATTGTTTAAATTCCAAGACAGACTTAAATCACCAGTAACCAAGCACTTGCGTTGGATTAACATTGAAAGTATTCTTACGAATAATATTAGTTATACGTATTTCGTCACACTGACTACTCCCACAGTTAAAACTGTGGGGCTCCTGGGGCAAGCCTGGAGTAACCTCCCACTTTAAGCCCGCAAAGGGATAGTCCTTCCCTCTCTATATTTCTTGCGGCATTCAAATCCCTGTTGTGATGTGTTCCACACACAGGACAAGTCCATTCCCTTACATTCAGGTTCTTGACTTTTTCTTCCTTGTGTCCACACTCCGAACAGGTTTGACTACTTGCGAACCACTTGTCTATCCTGACAAGATTGTCACACTTGTATCCAAGCATATTCAGGAACATTCCCCAGCCGCAATCCGATATTGACTGTGCAAGGCGACGGTTTTTCATCATTCCTTTCACATTCAATGTCTCAACACATACTGTAGAGTAGTTCTGTGCTATCCAAGTGCTGACTTTGTGCAAGTAGTCGTATCTTTGGAAGGCTATATGCTCTTGCAGTTTCGCCACTTGCTTGACAGATTTCTTCCAATTGTTTGACTGCTCTTCTCTTTTCTTGTCCTGTCGGTATCTTCTGCTGACAGTCCTCTGCAACACCCTCAGTTTCCTGAGATTGGATTTCAGGTATTTTTGGTTTTCAAATACCTTTCCGTCACTAAGTACCGCAAAGTCCTTGATGCCAACATCAACACCAACAGATTTATTGTTATTTAGTTTAGCCCTATCCTCGGTCTCATACAGAATAGATATGAAGTATCTGTCTGTCGAAGTATGACTGATTGTATAGGACTTTATCTTTCCGTCTATTCGCTTGTTATGCCCTTTGAAGAATTTTATGATTCCAATCTTTGCTACCTTGATTGTCCAATTATCATAGTCAACCGCACAAGCCACAGGTATCCTGAAACTATCCCTCACGCCTTTCTTCTTAAACTTAGGGAAACCGCTACCACCCTTTCTAAAAAAGTTAGTGTATGCTGTATCAAGATTCCTAATCACCTGTTGCAAAGATTGACTTGGAGCGTCCTTCAAAAAAATGAGTTCAGACTTAAGTTGAGGTAGTTGGTTTATCAGTTCTATCGCTGAGATTGTTATACCACTTTCCTTGTATGCCCTAATCTTCCTGTCCAACATTATATTATACACTTTCCTACAGCACCCGCAGGTCTGTTTGATTAATTCCTTCTGGGCGTTGGTGGGATTCAGTTCATATTTGATGGCTCTCAGCATTAGTTAAATTTCTGGTTTTCTATATATTTCTAATATATATATATATATTCTAAAAAACAATTTTTTTTGGTTTTTCCCGCAAGGGATTCATAAATACAAGTTGTCTGATACCAACGATTTGAGAGTGTCGTTATAATTGTAGTGGCAAGTTCTCAGAACTTCTAATGAATCATTGTTTATTATCATTGTAAACTTTTCGATAGTTATGATATTATTTACATTTTTGGTATTACATTCAGTTTGTCAAACCATTCGCGACCATTGTAGTCTTCGCCAAGGAAAAATGTATATGGATTCGCTTCGAGTGGGTTTGCTTCATGAATAGTCCATCTGTTACGGATGCATTTTTCACCGTCTAAGCCGTTTATTTCAACTTGTTCTTTATATATGAAACGCCCGAATTGTTGACCCTTTTCGACTTTTAATAACCAATCCATACCATATTCCTTATACACTAATTCAATCTGTTCGTCAGTAGTCAATCCTTGTAGCCTATTGTGTGGAATATATGCTTGGGCGAACATCTGTTTTGAATTTCTAATACCATCTCTTTGGCGGTACAAAAACCAATTAAATACCTCATCGTAACTAGGTAGGTTCCAGCACTTGCAATCAAACTGACAAAACGGTATAGCCTTTTCATCCGTGATTATATCAAATATTTCCTCACTTTTTTTATACAAGTAATCTTTGATTAACAGCCTATTAAATATAACTGTTGCAAGGGACGCAATAATAGACTGCATTTTACACAGTCTGTACCCAAAGAACGGTTGTGTGTCTATATTTTCAAAGTCTGTCAGAACTAATGAAATCTCGTCGGACTGCACATAAGCGAGTTTACATCCACTGACGTTCTCACATACATACTTTGCCGTTTCATCCATCATATCATTAAATGTTCCACTATACGGCTTCTCTTTGAAATATTTTTTGGTAAATGTACTGAACGACCGGCCGTCAAGCATTACCATAACATAAGACTTAGGCATCAACTTGTAGTCAGTCAAGCCACGGTAATAGAGCATTCTGTCTTCTAATTTCATACAAAAATACGATATTTAGTAGGATTATTATTTACTTTTATCGGACCAATCAGGCTTTGATTGAAACTTTTGTCTTCGTTTAGTATTTGACTTATATCACTTTCGTTATTCCTTTTTGACTGAAGTGGAATAATAACGCAACAATCATGCTTTTTTACAAACTCAATAATCTTACGGAATCTATCCGCTTCCCTTTCAAAAATATTAGCCATATCTAATTTAATTTTTTAGGTTTGTTTAATACTTGTACTAATGACCATAATCTCATCAATTGTTCTTTTTCTTCCTCTTCTGTAAATTCTGGCGATTCCCTTCTTTCAGGATGTTCGTCTAAAAATTTATCTGAATGAAGATGTGTGGTCGTGCCATCGTTGTTCACAACAACACTTTCTAACTCATAACTTAATGTTTTTTTATATATGCTACGTATAGTTTCTAAATCCATTTCCATTTTAAAATATGTTTAAAGATTCATACTGGTTTACATTGAAAGAGGCACTGTCCGTTATGGAAAATATATGTGCAAGCCATTTTTCGTTTTGTACGATATACGACAATTGTTTTAGTTCCTGTGCGTCTAGTTGGGCACAGAACTCCTTGAACTGTGGGTAGTCCATATTATCAATGTCGTTAAGTGTCAAATTTTCACCTATCATCACTTTCAGTAATGCTGGAGGTATATTGGTTATTGGTTTTAAGTTAGTCATAACATTCGCTATAATCTGGTGCGGTCTCGTACCAAGTTTTTTTATTCTTTTGGTCTATATTTGACATTTCAAATCGTTTATTTGTAATACAAAATTACCTGTGAATGTGTGCTTCATGATTCACTCCTTTCGTAATGTAATGCTTCTACTGTCTTTATTCCATAATAAGAAGTACCACCAAATTCTTCTTTAATGGTTATCAATCCATCTCCATCGGAAGTTTTCTTCAATGTTATTTCAGAGTTTAGAGGACTTGTGATATAAATATAGTATAAAGCATCCGTTATGTCTTGAAATGTCCATTGGTTTGTTACACCGAACATATCAAGAGAGTCGTTAAATTTTTCATCTTTTTTAGTTAATATAGTAACAGTTTTCATTTTTATTTAATCCTTTCGTAAATACGTTTCAAGTTTAACTTCGAACAATAATAACGTAATATCCGACACAAGTCTGACGGTGGGGTTTTTGAATGTAATATTTCAACCTTTTTGCAATTTCGCCAACCGTTATCAGTATTATAGTTCATTTATGCCAAATTTTTCTTTATATTCATCAACAAGCCTTTTACAACGTTCTGGAATGATGTCAAAGTTTATTTTGACTTTATCATCGCCATAATCAATAGCCCTCATTAAATTAAAAACTTCTTGCTCACTATATTTAGTCTCTTTCGGGTCGCCACTCCAGATATATCCGTATCTTGATACGTTTTTTTTCCACACTTTTTCTACCAGAACATTGTAAACAGTTTCACTGTCTTTGCCATATACGTCATCAGTAATGTCTATACTGTCACATACAATTTTTGGCTTTCCAGTGATACAGTCGTTATCTATGTATAACTGTCCATCATTATAGTGATTGAATATGATAGACGGGTCGGAGGTGTCATCGACAGCATCTTCATTGCAGTTGAAAAAACTGTCAAAACTACAAGTGTAGTCGTACTTTTCAATTATCGGCACGAAATTTTCTTTAGCCCAAGACAAAGTTTCCATACGGCACTTCATAATCTTTAACTCATGTTCGAGCAGATTGGTGGACTGTAGCCCAAGGCAGTATTCAAAATGTTCTAGACCGTGGGTGTGCCATTCACCAGGTTCAGCAGGCAAGAATATACCGCTTTTGTCATTGTCACAAAATCCTGCTTGGTCACAGATTGGAGATTGAATAAATATACCTGTCACAACATAATTATTGTAGTCAACAGTATATTCAGTACCGTCCTCCATATTTTCTAGTTCATTATAGAACTCCTCGGTTTCTTCACATTGGATTGTGACAAGCCATTTATCCTTTTTAAAATCTACCGCTTCTAAATACCCATCCACATATGAATAGGGTATTGGGGTTTCTTTGTAGCCACGTTCGTAGAGAATGTCTACAAATTTTTGCATAATGTTATCTTCCATAAAAATATATTTTTATTGTTCTACATACAATCAGAAGGAGAAGGAAACGCAATATAGTATTTCAGTTTTCGGTAAATAACTTCATTGCAAATCTCAAGCACTTTTTCCACCTTGTCAAGGTCGAACCAATCGTCGGTCCTTACACCTGACTCCATATCAATCCAAAAGTCTCCTTCTACATTTGATAACAGGTAATCTAGTTTGTCCCCAACGTTTTCTGGTGTAATTCCACCGGCATATCCGACCTTGTAGCCTTTATTAACCACATCCCACATCGAATCTTTACCTTGACCACCAGACGGGTCGATAAGGGTGGAAACCATGTTACCATATTGTTTATAGGTTTCTTCGAACAATCCAATCTTGTCACTGCCACAAGACTGTATTATTATTTCTTGTTTTACATCTGGTGGATATGTCGGACAATGGCAATATGATGGATTGTCATCGCGTTTTGATATGTTAAGTTGTACGCGATTGAAAATAAAATGATTATAATGTAATAAATCACATACTTCATCCCAATCACCCCACGCAACTTGATGAGCCAGTTTGCCACACAGATGAAGTGACAGATTAAGTTTTTTCCCAGATAATGCATACGAAGTAATTTCTGGGTCTGGATAACGGTTTCCGTTCTCTTTCCATTTGGCTGAAGCCAACATTCCAAATTCGGCTATGGGGTACTTTTTTTGAATTTCAACCAATCTACTTATATCGGTATTTTCATCAATACCTGTAAATGTTATGTGTTTAAGATTATTCATAGTTTTTTCTTTTTTCTATTTCTGATATAATAAAATATGTCAATAAAATGTTCGGTAAAGGACCATATCAATACCATAAAATATACGGTAAGTAGTAATGGCCACATAACTGCAACCAACCATACAGTATCACCATCGTCGCAATCAAATCCTGTAAATGCTAAGACTATCACACATAGGACAATTCCTATCAAATATCCAAGCGTCCAAATCATTTCTTTTACTCCTTGTGTTTTTTGTTATTCTCTAATGTTTTATTTTTAACAATTCGGGGTTATTTTTCTGAATAATACGTTTAATTTTTATATATAGTGAGTACATCGGCTCAATTTGGTCGTCACCATGTTCAATCTCTTTAATTAATTCAGATAATTCCACCATTTCTTGTTTTGTCATAACAATATATTTTAAGTAATTATTAATTCGTATCGCTAATATACAACATTTTATTTATTCAACCTCAATCCCTTGTTTTTTAACATTTCGGCTAATTTTTTATCGGCACATTCTCTTTGTATTCGCCGTTCTTCCCGCTTTCGCTCATTTATCTTTCTCACTCTTTCGTCAGCCGTTCCGTCCCTATATTCTTGAAGAGTGATTTTATTGCCATCTCTGTCAGAGACAGCCCCCATAGCATAAAGGCGTTCCACAGGTGTCATCTTCTGCCAATCAGCGTCGTTCTTACGCTCTTCTGGTGCCATATTTTCAAAATCTTTAACCATTTTATCTATATTTTGTTTACCTTCTTTTGTTATTTCATCAGCCACTTCCTTACTAAAATTGTAAAAAGTGCCTCTGCCATATGGCTCGTAAAAACTATTAGCCTTTATTTTTTCATCCAATTTTTTTGTTTCATTATCCATTTCTATATTGTTTTCTTATTATGGTTTCTAATTTAAAAATATAATTTTTATCTTGGGCATACAGTTCACTAAGTTTCTGTTTATACGCCTCTCTGGACGGTTTTTTATATCCGAAAAAGGCATAGTCCCACAATGCTCTGTCTAACACACACAGTTCCCAATTCTTGTATTTTCCATATCCGTCTTTAGTAGAGGCATATGCCGTTGTCTCTCTTGACTTAGCATATTTCATACCCACCAGATTATTTGAGTTTCCTTCTGGTGTGTGTTTTCCGATACTGCTTTCTTGGACTATCTGGGCAAACACCAGGTCTGGATACCATATACCACAATCATTCAGCAATCTTATTACACTATCTTTGGTTATTTGACTGTTTTTCTTGATTGCATACTTGCCGATATAGTAATGTATTTTGTATTCCTCCTCTTCTGCTATTGCTTTGTCATATGCCTCTTCCAATACAGTGTACTTTTCTTGTAATGAAGCATATTGGGTTTCTACTTTATCGAGTTTAAAAGATGTGTACAAATGCGATAGTAAAACTAATGACAGTATAACGCACAATAATTTGCATAGTCTGCGTTGAGGGACTTTATAGCCGTAGTTACGTAATTCTTCTCGCTTTACGCTGATTTCTTTTTTTACTGCGTATATGTCATCATAGACAACAATCTTCCAATCAAAAAAACCGTTCTTTTTTTCTTTACTATTAAAAAACGCTTTTTTTATGATTTGGAAATTATACTTTAATTTTTTGATTATTTCCTTTAAATATAGCATATGTGGTTATATTTTTTACCTATAACGCAATAATTTATTTTTTATTACTAATATACAAAAAGAAATATTTATATTATAAATAATAATTAAAGTATTGCCCTTCATGAAATATTTGAAAAACTTTGATTCAATAGCCGAAAGAGACGAGTTTTACACCAACTCTTATAACAACGTTTTATCACTAGCCCCTAACTCACATATCAATATAAAGGATGACGATAATCCTCCACCTGACGAATTCTGGTATGTAACATTGAATAACGAATTTATGGAATTTGAAATAAAGAATAATCCTACTTGTAATTGGAAGGAAATTGATTCTGGTCCTTCTATATTGAGTAATACATATACAAATGGTAAAGGGATAGTAAAATGCTCAGAACCGATAAAAAATTTTACTTACTTTAATGGTGGTGATGATGCAGATAATTTATTATCATTAATATTACCATATGGCGTACAAAAAGTGTGTGATAACTGTTTTTACTATATGAACTTAACTGAGTTAATTTTACCTGACACTATTACTGGAATATACTTAAATCTGTCTACTAATTTAAAAAAATTAGTACTGCCTAAACGGTTAAAAACAATTCAGTATGGCTATATTGAAACTTATTGTGGGTTAGAAGAGATTGTGCTTCCTGAATATTTACAAAAATATTATGATATTGGTTATAATCAAATGATATCTGAACCGACATTAAAAAAAATATTTATTCCTGAAAATGTTACTGAATATAACCCCTTTATTGGCAACGAGGTTACTTCAGTTAATAAATTAGAAAGTATTGTTGTATCAAAATATAATAATACTTATGACAGCCGTGATAATTGTAACGCACTTATTGTAACGGCAACAAATACATTAATTATGGCGTGTCATAATACTATTATACCTAGTACAGTTACATGTATTAAAATGATTGCGTTTTATAATGTATATAAGCCAACTTTAACAATACCAGAAAATGTGGTAAGTATTTATGATAACAATTCTTATGTAGGGACTTTTGGCTATTTTAATAGATTGGTTATTCCAAATAGTGTTGAAAGCATAAGTGGGAATTACCCGTTCACTGGCGTTAAGAACTTAATATACAACGGTTCTCTAACCGATTCTAATAATTGGGGCGCAGCCTGTCTGAATGGTTATGAAGAAGATGGGCTTGTATATACTGATAGCACAAAAACTACTTTAGCCGCTGCGTTTCACTATATTTATGATGATATTGTTTTACCTAATAGCGTAATAAATATTAATGAAAATGCTTTTGCAAATAGTCACATATATAATTTGACAATACCTGATACTGTAGAAAGTATTGGGATACATGCTTTTAGTAGTGTTAAAAATTTAATATATAACGGTTCTCTAGAACCACAATCAGGAGAATGGAATAATGATAACTGGGGTGCTTCTGTTTTGAATGGATATGAGGAAAATGGGTTTATATATGAAAATGAAAATAAACAAACATTAATTTCGGTAAAACCATATATTTCAGGAAATGTGGCATTACCAGAAACAGTTTCTACTGTATATTGGGAAGCATTTGAAAACTGTCCGAATATTACATCATTAGACTTAAGATATTTACAAGACATTTCATTCTATCTGTCAAAGATGCCTAATTTGAAATCAATTATATTGAATAACATACATTTCTCCAATGATGAAGCAAAAATGGGGATTAGCTATATAGACTCTGTAACATTATTAAATCCATCCCCTGCATCACAAAGCCTTGAGTATGAATTTTGGGGTTTTAAATATGATTGTCTTATATATGTACCAAGTTCGTCAGTAGAAACATATAAACAAAAACTACCTTATCGCAAAAATTATGTATTCCCAATACCAGAATAAAAAGTAAAATTGATGCATAATGAAAATAACAGAATCACAAATCAAGTCTATTGTAAGGCACACGCTCAACGAGGTGTCAAAGACTTCCGTATATCACAAGTTAATGCGTAAACTATATGCTATAGCACAGCCTTGGACAAGTCATTCTTTCCAAGACGAAGATTGGAGTAACTTTCGTAAGTTCGTTGAAGACCTTGGAAATGTTGACGAGGTTACAAGCGTAGACTACTGGTGTGAAAACGGTGGCTATGAGGGGCATGACGACCAATTCTCTAACGGAATGCCTACAAGGAAAAGATATATTATACATATTCACACGGTTTATGATGAAGAAACTGGTTATGATGGTATCAAAGGTGATATTACGTGCCATTTTTGTGGGACTGTCGAAGACCCAACTTCAAGGTATGATATGACAATGACGTTATGGATTAACAAAGAAAACGATATTTAATCTTTCTTCTTAACTTCATCCAAACTTATTGTTCCGACACAATTCTCTTTTAATGGGACAAATTCACAGAATGACGCAATTAAATCGATAACTGCTTGGTTTTCCGTGAAAGTAAAATAATGTTTACCGTCATTTGTCGTCGCTATTATCTGTATATTTTGAATATCTTGTGTTGTCATTTACAAGTCCTCCCAGTTTATCTTTCTAATGTTTTCCATATATGGAAATAATCTTCCAAAATCTGCTTTTCCATTAAGATGGCATCTTCATTGTTACCAAATCGCCCAGGAAATTCGTTAATAAACTTAGTCACCTTGCGGTCGGCAACATGAGCCTTGTCACATTTAATTTCATTTTTAAGAACGTGCCACTCCTCCATCACCTTTCCCTGTTCGGTGGCAATGATAGTCTCATCAATTGGCTCACGCACTTCTTCTGTTTGTTGCTCAACTTCAACATCCGTTCCTTTGCCGACGGCAACGTCCTGAACGGTATCAATGTCGTTATTAACAGTTTCTGAATTCGGATATTCTATTGATACTTTAACCCCGTCATATTTACACTCAATAGAATAATTGCTAACAAACTGATACAGGTCGTATCTCATACCGTTAGGGGTTTCATTTTCTTCGATTGGTGTTTCTTCCACGGGCGTTTCTTCGACCACATTTTTTTCTAACCCAAGAGCAGTTAAGTCGGTATCATTCTTATTGTATTCGTCTTGTTCAGCAAAATACGAGTCAAGGTGTTTACCTAATGATATGACACCATTCTTTTTCTCTTTAAATATGTAACCTTTTTCTAATAGGGAATTACGTAATTTGTTCAATTTTTGGTACTGGAGGTTCAGTTTCTCCAAGGTGTCCTGGTTGTTAGTCTTCTCTATTTGGTTAGTTGAATAACAGTGGTGATAATACCCAAACAGAAAGCGTTCCTCTAATGTCAGGTTTCCGTCAGTTAGGATTTCGGCTGGTATTTGCATAAGTGGTTTTATTTTAAAGTTTGAATTTTATTTTTTTGTGGGTAGTTGTAAACATTATCGAAAAATATGTACAGATAATATTCGTCGTCGATACGTTTTAGAGTAAACCATACTTTTTTAAACGAAATCTTATCAAATGTATAATCCAACGCATATGACTTAAGGTCTAATTCATTTAGACTGTCAATTTCGTCATCTGGGACGATTTTAAGCGTTCTGAGCCACTTTCTCAAGCCGTTGGTATCTTCGTCCACCTCTTGGTTAAATTGGTAGTATACGGCTTTATATTGCTTTCCTAATTGTGATATGTGTGCGTCTGGCGGAATAGTATATTGACCATAGAAATTTTCAGGAATATAATGCCCGCAAGTTTCAAAATATCCACACATATTGTTGTAATATTCGATAGCCTTTTTCTGGTCTGAGCCAATTTCTTGAAGGGCTAATATCCTGTATACCGAATCTTGGTTGGAGAATATATATACCTCGGAAGCCACCTTATTTATTTTTCCGTGAAAGGTGTTATCTTCTTTATTATATACAAAACCTTTATTGATAAGTTTTGAAATGACTTCCTTTTCAGTACCGTAAACTGGAATATCCAGGAATGTCGTGACATTACGCTGCCCATACATTACGGAAAATATTATGGGGAACAGAATTAGGAAAATAACTTTCTTCATCTTGATAAGATATTAAAAATTGTATAAACTAAATAAAACTCCCCACACTTGAAGTCTCTAGACTTATAAATTTTATTCCGGTCACGTCCGTCATATATAATAAATCCAAGAGAATCCTTTGATGGGATATAATAGATTTCGTCAATAGTACTACGATTAATATCGTATTCTATTTCAAAATCTTGTATATCATATGTAATAGTTTCAATGAACTGGTTCTTTTTCTTACCATGTTCTTTTATATAATCCTTTAATCCGTCTATACATTTATCGTATAGTTCTCTAGTAAGTGCTTTAATTTCTTCTACATTTTTCATAGAAATATTTTTTTATGTGGCTATAACGTAGAAAATATATTTTTATTACATAACATTAATAATTTTTCCACAAGACCTCGGTTCGGATATTCTCTTTCTGTTTATCAACGTACATCCCCTGGTTGACTGGACATATGGTGGGTCGGCATAGATAAATACATTTTCTGTATCATAGTGCTGCATCAATTTCAATGCATCTTGGTTAGCAATAATGACCTTACTCAGTCTTTGATGGATTTCTGGCAAACGTTCCACAGCACTTAAATAGTCACTTATTGACTTTGACATTTTACGCCTCACTATTTGAGTGGTTGCAAAAGCCCCAATACCGTTGAATGAAGTCCTGTTAACATAAAAGAAGTAAAACGCCCTTGTAACATCGTCAATACTATTGTCTTTAAGTTTCTCTTTAAACTCTTCCCTCATTATCTCATTGTATGTGCTAATATCGCACAATGACTTGAATCTCTCATACTTTTCTTCATCGGCTAACACTTTAAACAGACTATATACATTTTGTTCCAAATCATTGTATATCTCAATAGGTGCTATCATATCTTCAGGGATATGAAAGCCGATGCCAAATGAGCCACCGAACGGCTCAATGTAGGTGTTATAACTACCTTTGGCTGGAAAGTGTTCTATAATGTTCTTAAACATACCGTTTTTTCCTCCAAAATATTTAATAATGCTATTCATAGTTTGTGATTATTATTTCGTTACCTTTCATTGTAGATTCTTTACTCACGTTTCGCATACCATACATTAGATTAAATGGTGTAATTTTATAGTCTTGATAGAGTCGTCTAATATATTCACAGTCATCGTAGGTTATAAGCCATTTGTGACGGCATTGTTTTACCTCTTTAGCGAACCGTTCGTGGTCAAACCCCTTATGTAGTTGGCCGTTCCTACCATATAGGGCAGATTTTCTTGCCGTGTAATATGGCGGGTCCATAAAGATAAACACGTTTTCGCCTTTTTCTGAAATAACATCAGAATAATCCAGATTGGTAATATTAACGTTTGATAATATATGGTATATTTGTTTTAACCTGTTTATGGATGATTCTGTAAACCTGTGTTCAAACGCTTGCTGGCTGTAACCACCACTTAGACTTGTTCCAGAAAACGTTATTCTGTTTAATATAAAGAATGCAGCACCACGTTCAACTTCATTAAAGTAGAATAGTGAAGATAATAGGAAACTATGTAAGTCTTTACCTTGTGGATATGTTGACTTCCATACATTTACAATCCTAATTAATTCTGAAGGATTGGTTTGAAGTGTATGCCAAAAGCAATATAAGTCATAATACAAATCATTAATCCAAAGTTTGGTTGGTTTGTATTGTTGTGCAGTATCAATAAAAACAGAACCACCTCCGACAAATGGTTCTCGATATTCCGAAAATGTCGGGAATTTACTTAACAGCATATCAGCAACACGTGACTTGCCGCCAGGATACCTTAAAGGTGATTTATATTTACTATTCATAGAGGACTATTTGCAATAGAAAAAAATACCAATCGTATATTTGTTTCCATTACCATGTATCATTTTTAGTTCAACTGTACCATTTCTAGTCCCGTTAGAATTTACTTGATAAAATAAGGCTTCGTACATTTGGTTGTTATCTTTAAACGAGATTTCTTTGTAATATATATCTGATTGAAATGTATAATATAAATGCGTAAAAATCATTTTTGCTCTTATATTATCTGTCCAGTTTTTGTATATTAAATCAACTTGGACAACCGTATCCATATCATTTGTAATCAGTAGTACAATACTTTCCTTTCCCTCATATATTCCTTCCAGCCAAAGTTCTTTCTTATTTTCAACAAATCCATTGGTTTTTAATTTTTTAACCATTTCAGGTTTTGTGTTGGGAATAGGTATACCAAGAAACGTAGTTTGTGATAATGTTATGGGGCTTAACAAAATCACATAAATTAAATATAATATGAGCCTTTTCATGTATTAATTGTTTTAATCACTATGGTCTATTATACCGCAGTCGTCATTATCATTAAATGTCTTACCTATATATATAGTTTCATACGATATTTCTTTCACTGTCCTATATTCGATATTAGGTACAAAGACAGTATCAATTTGGAATACGGTATCTTTTTCAATATACCCTATTTCGTCTTTATTAAGTTCTATTGGCTCATTGTCCAATATACCTTTTTTAGAAAAAATAGGTATAATTGTTAGTGTGAAAAATAATACCGTAGTTATTTTCCAAAAAGCAAACTCAAAATCACTTACAACTTTCATATACCTTATTTATTTGTTAATAATTCGTCTAGCTTGTTCCAAAAGTTTAATTATATTTTCTTTGCCAGCAGGATTAGAAGATTGTGAACTGAAAAACGGTATGTTTTGATTATTGTCCATACAGTATTCAACAAGAAAATTAGCACAGTCTTTTCCGGTATACCCATCAGAATCATCACCTAAATCGTGGTCGAAACATATTACGTATGGCACACCTTTGTTTTTAATATATTCACAAAATTCATAATAAGACTTAACCCAGACAACCGTATCAAAAGGTACAGGTGAAAAGGCAGTCCATTTAACCTCTTGGTCAAACGGGTCTCTTACATCGTCAAGCCATAATAAAGTTTTTAACATAATAACCGACTATTACAACTAGTTACATAGTTTTTATATTCAATCATATGTTTTTTGATTTTTTTATATTCCTCCATTCCACGGTTATAATCCTTAAATGGGCATTCAAGTTCTTGACCATTTTTAAAAAGGATAGTTATAGAGTAGTCTTCTACATAATAATAAGCATATAATACTTCCTCTAAGTCAATGACGTTATCACTCTCATCATCTTCAATTACAGCACAACGACTAATTTGTTTGTCTTCCATTTTTTAATTTATTAATGTTAATACCATTCATAGTTTCAGTCCAATTAGTATTACCTGGGTACCACTGAATCGGAATATAGTCTTTATCAACAAACTGTAGTTTGCCATCTTCGTCCACATACATTGTCGAAAAATGGCTGAAACTAGTAATTGAGAAAGACTTTGGATACCAGGCACCGTTAATCTCACGATAATGCTCGTTGCGATATTCCTCACTCCACATCTTACTATTCCAAAAATTCGCTTCCATATTGGTTGTCGGTAATCCATTATGATTAATGTTGACAACCATATTGAATACAGGTGCAGTTGTGTTAAGGCGTTCCTGGCATTCTTTCCAGACCTCGTTCCAATCACATCCCTCTTTCGTCAAAAGGAATTTGTATAACGGCGTATAGTCAAACAGACCAATATCAGTGTTCTTATATTTAAGCTGTTTCTTTATATTGGACTTCTCCGCAAACTCCTTTTCGTCTTTTACGGATTGTTTGTTATTACGGTCAAAACGGTAACGGTTTTTAAAACCATAGTCGTGATGTGGCGGCCCGTTATGAGTCACCTTGTTCATCGGTCTATAAAGCGGATTCTTGCTAGTCATATTTTGTTTCAGATTTGAATAATACATTAAAAAACAACCAAGAAATTCCTATTTCAAAGCCACACACAGGGTGGTTTTCAATAGATATGCTCGGCAACAAGTCAAAATGGAATCTTACTGTGCCGTTTTTACACTTTCTAGGAAAAGAAGTCCAGAATTTTATTTTCTTCATATGGTATAAGGTGTTAGTTTACCGTCCATCCAGCATTTCCAATATTCAATCTGGTGTTCGCTGACATACTCCCACGGTTGAAATCGTGGAGTTCTTAACCAATTTTAAGAACACGTATTTATTAACAAGTTATACTTATTAACCACACTTGACACATCAAGTGGCGCTGTCAGCAACGCAAGGTGATTCTGTTCATATCGCCTCAATATATTAATCGCTGCGTTCAAATCACGGTCTATCTCTATGGAATCGTCCAGCCTGACAGTCCTGTCGGACAGTCCTACTTTTTCCTTGAACAACTTTCCTGTCAAACAGTTCTGCTGCGTCGTCCACTGTTCTCCAATGGTTTCGACCTCAGTGTTCCTTGCCTGACATTTATATGTCAAAAATTCCATAAATGTGGCTATTGACGTTTCTGCAAAACTGCGGGAGGTTTTGGCAAATTTATTGCTACCCTTTCCCATCAGTTTCTTCACTGTCAAGTCACCTACTACAATCGTTTTGTAGTTCATATTCGCTATTTTCTTGCTCTGAATATGTAGAGCCTGTTTCGTCTGTGCATCCTTTCGTTTGTACAGTTTTTTCTTTACTTTCTTTAGTCTGCTATGCCTCTTGCTACCTTTTGTGCATTTGTCCATCTTACTTTGTACTTTGGATATTTGTTTTCTAAAGTATGTGTTAATTTTTTTTGCCTTGTTTGGTAGCGTTATCCAACGCCCATCGTTGTCAATCCCATTGACAAGGTTTTTAATTCCCAAATCAATGGCAAGCACCTTGTTGTCGGCTTCAATTTTAGAGGGTTCTGCTACGGTGTTTTCCGTGCTTATGTCAAGTAGATATTTTCCATTGGCAAATTTCAGTTTGACTTCTTTTACTGACAATGCGGTATAGGCAACATTTGGCATACCCCTATATTCCAGTGTTATTCCGTTTAGTTTGACCTTTGTATCTGACAGAAATTTCCAACCCGTCTGATTATAGACTATGGTGTGGAACTTGTTGATGTCTTCCACCTTGTGTGGAGGACGAGCCGTTTTATCTTTTTTTACGAGGTTAAAAAATGACTTATATGAGGAATATATCTCCTTTGCCACGCGCTGCGATGCCTTTGAGTTGAGCTGTGCGATGACTGGGGATTCCTTACGGAGAACGGTTATATGATTATCTAAGTCAAATTCAGTCTTGATATTTTTTGTATCGTCATAGGTTTGTGTTTCAATGTCAATCAGAGCGTTATACAATGTATTCCTTGCAAGGGATAACCCTTGCAATTGCTTGGCTTGTTCCTTGGTTGGGAACAGTCTTATTGTATATGTTCTATATTGTTTCATTTACTTATAAATAGTAGTAATAACGAAAAAATAAAGTTATTTTTAAAAAAAATCAAAATAAAATTTATAAATTTGTAATGAATTCCAATTCATCCCACCACTAAAGTAGTGGGCTTTATTGGAATGTTAATCGTAATACTTCGGATGACAAGTATATTTCATTTCTTTTTGTATATATTCGCGTAGTTCGTCAGTCATACATTTATAACGTAAAAAAACGAATTTTATTACATGGATTAATAAAAAACTTCGTCTTGTTTGAGCAAACTGTCAGAACAATTGTCCATATCGGCAAAATAGGGGTCGTCTGAAACTTCTTCACCTGTTTGTTTGGGGTTCATTGGATTTGGGCTTAGACTCCATTTCTTTGGCTCGAATTTAATTTCACTCTCACTACCGTCATTATCTTCTATACCAAAATACCTCTTTAGGCTTCCGATACCTTGGTGTAAAACATAGTCAAGGTCTTCTTTACGATACGTGCCGTTTGGAAATGGATGCATATTAAAAAAACCAGATTGTAAAGCAGCATGTAAATCGGATGCCGTAAGTTCAGGTTTATTTAATTTTTGTCTAAACTTGTTAAGATATGCACCGACATATTGCTGACGGTTAGGATTGAAACCGTCCCTTGCTTCTGCAAGTCTTTCAACAACTTCTTTAAATTGTGATTCGGATATATTAATTCTTTTCATATTAATAAATATCAAGTCACTATTGAGGTTATATCATATCATTATCTATTGAAAACCTTTTCATTTTTTCTTTAACAATTTCTCTACTGGCATTAGCATAACAGTATGCACAAAAATGTGGGCAAGTGTTATATGAACCAATATCCTTACTGAGCATACATCCACACGCCAACCGTTGTCCCTTGTCCTTCATCTGCTCGTCAGTCAATCGTTTATCTTTTTCTGTTACAGTAAACTTTCCATATGTAAGATAATTCAAGAAATCTTTATCAGTTGTAATCTTTTTAAATTGGTCAGCATCTACACACCTATTGGGCAATATTCCATATTCAATAAAGTCATACTTTTCACCACAAGTAGCCATATGTATATCCCAACCCTCCTTATTCCATTTGTCACATAGTTCACAGAGATTACCAGCCATCTGCCCCATTAATGGAAGTGTAAACTCTGAATTCATTACGTTATCAGCAGTAAACTGGTCTGTTTCTTTAACCAGGTTTTCCTTTACCTTTTTATATGTGGACACGTCCACAAAACTGAACACTAACTTATTGGTACTGCCCTTAATCCTATCGCCGATATATTCTACTCTCTTAGTCAGTTCAGCTATATTCAAAGTGCTAGTAAGTATTAGTGGGTCAAACCGCCATATAATCCTATCAGCCCCAACTAGTTCAGACAGACGGTTGAATATCTTTATCCTTTTATCTAAAGGTGGTAAGTTTGGTTCAAATCCTTCTTTCTCATAATCGTTGAGAGTATATTGGAAATAATATTCAATCCCTTTTTCTTTAATACGGTCTAATACAGCCGTTGTGTCAGACGATGGGTTCTTTGTCCAAAAGACAATACCTTTGACATTCTCATACGATATGTATTGAATGTCTTTGGTGTATGGATTCATCCAAGCAGAATATCCTTCGTCAAGCCTTTTGCAAAACCATTTAAAATAAAAGGCTGGAATATCCGTAGACCTACTGGCAGAAAGAATAACTGGGGCTATCGCATCGACTTCTTTGCCATTTGGTAGTTTAAGTTTGACCTTTTCGTGTATCATTTACGCCTCATTATTAATTTTAGATTGTTATTTGCTACATTTGATACTAATGTCCCGTCATAATAATACAATTGAATATTTTCATTTATTGAATCTTCTGAAGATACTTTTGCCACAATAACATCCTTGCCACCTCGCTTTAAACTCCAATCAATAATTACGACTTTTTTACCGTTAACTGTCGAAATATCATAGCCACCGGCATGAAATAGTTCCGCATCAAACGGAATCACGTCTGGGAATTCGGAGTCAATTTTCACTACAACCGAATTGTATTGTTTTACAAATGGAAAACAAGGAATATCTGTCAAATCGATTGTACCACAACATTCATGATTTCGAAAAGAGTCTTTGGCATATATTTCAATCTTAGCCACATATAAATAAGGAACTAAACTAATATCATCCCCATCTGCATCAATCGTATATATTTTGCCTTTATATTCGACCCTCATTGTAATATGTTTAACTATTGCCATACTGTTATTTTTTTAAAATTGGTAATTCTTTTTTAAAGTCCCTAATCTCTTTGAACTCATTCCATTCTTCATCAGTCCCACGAAAATAATACATCTCATTATAACCTGTATCAGTAAGATGCATTTTACTATGAAAGTAGTTCAAATCATAGCCAATTAAGTTATCTCTAAACTTATCGTCTATGATTGATAAATTAATGTATATTAATTCATTTAGTAGTTTAGCCCCATATTCTGGGTCTGGTATATGTACCAAATACTGGCTATCATGACAATGCGTTATATCGTATAAACGCATCTTCCTTTTGGGGGTTATTGTATAAAACTCACGATAAGAACCAATATAGGCGTGTAAATAGGCTTCTGCAATATCAACACGTGATGATGAATGGATTCTATTAAGTCTGCATACGGTTATTATGTTACATTCTTCTCCCAATGTAACAAAATACTGCAATTTCGGTTGCAAATATTCATTGAGAGTATCTTCATCAATTAATTCGATATCCTCAATGATACAATCATTCAATTCAATTATTGCATAACCGTTAAATCTAAGGGTACGAAATCTATAATGACTTCCATCCATTATATTAACGACATTTATCCTGAGATGGTCAATCTTGTCAAGACATTCATCTGTTGCTTTCGTTATCGCCATATAATGTAAACACCCTTTAGACAAGCCTCCCCCGATATCGTTTTCACCGGCTGTATAAAACAAACAATCCTCTGGAAGCATTACTTCTTTAGGCTCAACATCTGTTGCAGACTTGCCATAACTTGAAAATCTAATTTTAAATACTTTCATGTTAAATGTTTTTGATATAACTCTTGTAACTTTGCAGCAATTGCCGCAGTTGACACAAGACCCACTATTGTTAAAAATATCTTTAATTTCCTCATCTCTGTACTAAGACTTTTTTAGTTCCAACCTTATATACCGGCTTCGGTTGTAAATACTTCAGTTGTTTTATCTCTCCCATAAGATTATCAATCTTGTCTTGTATTTCTTTTTCCTTGACAGCATCTTGGCAGTCACAGTGGTAATACTTTGTTTCATAATACTCGTCCCAGGCACTATGTGGCTTAAGTTCCTTTCCACAAAATGCACAGTATACCTTGTCCTCAATTTCCAAATGCTGTGTATTATAGCAACTTACGTAATTTATCATATTTAATTATTTTTTATTAATTTATAGTGATATTGTTCAGAAACAATAAAATACCTCTCAGTATAATAAAAGTTATTTTTCGTTTCGATGCAGTCGAAAAACTGTTCTTTAGTACAGTATATCGGTATCAGATAGTCGTAATTGTCATTATACTGCAAGTAATAACAATTACTGTCATCATCGAAGCAAAATTCTGAAATACAGTCTGGATTTAAGATAACCCAAACAGTGTCACATTTTTGTATCGCTTTATTTTGAGCAAATGAAACGGTAAAAATGACTACGCAAAATAAAAATAAAATAAACTTTTTCATAATCGTATTATTTTTGTTTAAGTGCAAGACCTTTTGATATTAGTCCACGGTAGTCAACACCAATTGAATTTAGATATTCATAAGTTTCAAGAGTGAAAGAACAAATCCATTCTTCTATGCCGTTGCTAACACTTTCATCAAATGGTATAACGGTTTTAGC
>JAEEGL011710061.1_pt1 | contig 24993 bp, 26 predicted proteins | sample 9134231 | NCBI WGS metagenome assembly JAEEGL01 (sample SAMN16246548, study PRJNA631951) | gut metagenome | biome: gut microbiome; feature: rumen; material: fiber-attached | host: Bos | place: Iran: Karaj | collected 2018-10 | reverse complement strand
TAAGTCTCAGCCTCAACAGCCCATTCAGCAGCCTCAATACAGGGCTCAGCCTGCTGCTTCAACGCCTGCTCCGGCAGCTTCTTCCAAAGATAAAATGCCTAGCCAGGGCGGTCATCTTTTCCTGGTTGTGCTCGGGTTCATTCTTGGCATTATTTGGGGCTTGCTTTCCATGGGCAGCTACAAGGATATGAAAGCTGCAATCGCAAGCGGCGATTCCGTTACGGCTAATAAGAAAGCAAAGAACATCCGCATAATTTTTATCATCGGAATGATCATCAGTATTCTTGCCGTCATCGGTGCAATGTCGCAGAGAAACGGTGGTCAGCTTTAATAGCGTTTGTGTAAAAGAGCGTTTCCGAACGGAAGCGCTCTTTTTTCTGCATCTCTTATATCGTCAGCCGTCCGGATTCTTTATGCATTTATTTTTTCGGAATCCGAGAAGACACTTGACTTCATTTTCTGTCGGTAATATAATCGTTGCAACGAATGATCCGAAAGGAGTGCATTATGGCTTCCAAAGAAATCCTCTGCCCCAATTGCGGCAGCAAAAACGTTGAAAAAGACGGAGTCCCTGTAAACCGCAAGAAAGGTCTCGGTTATTATCTCAGCGGTCAAGCGGCATTTTCCATGGGTGAGAAGCACGGCGCAAAACTCGTCAATTCCATGAAAGGCGAAAAGAAAGACTGTTTTTGCCGTGACTGCCAATACAGGTGGAATTCGAAAGAAGAGCAGTGGAGCCCCAACAGCACCGCGGCTGTAAAAGCGGTTCCTCAACAGCCTACCGTTCAGCCTCAGGCTCAATATACGCAACCTCAATATGCGCAGCCTCAACAGCCTGTTCAGGCACAGCCGCAATATACCCAGCCCCGGCAGTATGCGCAGCCTCAGCAGCCTGTTCAGGCACAGCCGCAATATACCCAGCCCCGGCAGTATGCACAGCCTCAGCAGCCTGTTCAGGCACAACCGCAATATACACAGCCTCAATATTCACAGCCTCAGCAGTCTGTTCAGGCACAGCCGCAATATACCCAGCCCCGGCAGTATTCGCAGCCTCAGCAGCCTGAACCGGCGCAGCCGGCGCCTAAGGCTTCATCCAACACCATATCCGCCGCCGTTGCCGTTGAAGCGATCCTTAAGTATAAAGAGCTGCTCGACATGGGAATTCTGACTCCCGAGGAATTTGAAGCAAAGAAAAAAGAGCTGCTTGGGCTGTCGCAATAAACCATTGCTAACAGACGATTCTTGCTGCCGAAACAAGATCAAAGAGAAAAAGCGTTTCCTTGAAGGAAACGCTTTCTGTTTTATTAATAAACAGACGTTGCTTGATATGAGTTTTTTGTTAAACCGGAAGATCTGATTCCGTCGTCCTGTCAAGCTTTGTGAGTTCTTCCCGTAATTCATCGGGAACTGAGATCTTCGCAAGAGGCCCGAAATCATAGACTGGCCAGGGGAGAACGAGGAAACCCGTAAGATCGTTCTTTTCATATGCGTCGATCGCTTTAAGCGCATTTTGTTCGAGCTCCGAAAGCCTTGACGCCTTGTTGCGAATGATCACAGGATCAACGCTCCAATGGTTGCTGCGCATCCAGGGTCCGGACTCCCATCCGCCGTAAGTCGAAAAACCGTACTCAATATCGTAGGAATCCTTGCCGCAGGCAAGATATGTGATCTCCCAAACGCTGCCGTTCAAAACATTTGCATGGATCAGGATGTAGCAATTCTTCATGTGTTTGCCCTCGCCGCTTATTGTTTACTTTCTAAGTATACATATAAACAGTAATAAAATCAATAGTGATTTGATAATGCTGTCTGTTAGGCCGATACAATGCGGTATTTTCGGCTGCTGTTTTTTGGTGTTGAACACGTCAAAGATACATGATATAGTATGTGTACAACACAAACTGAATGCAGTAACTGTCTCCGTCGGCCATTTTGCACGAAAGGGGCTGCCTCGCGCAGTCCCTTTATTGTTAGATCCCATTATTCAAAACGCAGCTGCCGTCATTTTCCTTCGAAAGGCTCGACCGTTATGCTGTGCATTGCGAGCCGTCCGCAGAAGGCTTCTTTGGCTGTTTTATTGAGAACGAAGAAAATGAAGTATGCGTAGCTTCCGCCAATGAGCTCGATCCGGATCGTTCCTTTTTTGATGTGGTAAGCACGCTGAACATCGGAATACAGGAAACGCATTTGTTCGGAAAGCTTCGTCGGAAAGAAAGAAGGCTTGTACAAATCCTTTTTCAGCATCTCTTTCTTATCTTCGTTGAATACTATCATCCCGTTTTCATAGAATCGGACAGCGCCTTCCGATTCGAGAGTATGCCGTACTCCGTCCGTTGATACAGCTGTGGAGAAGCCTTTGAGCTCTTCATACTGACCGAAAAGCTCGATCATTTCCTGTTCTTTTGCTTCAGCTTGGGGAGCATCAGCAGTTTTCTTTTTAAATAAACTCATATAAGTCGCCCCCATAATCGATTCAAGTAAAATATAACAAATGTCAAACGCCTTTCAGGCAGTCCGATTTGCACCATGCTTCGCTATGATTTGAGCATTAGGGTATATAAAGTATCGGGTTCTATGGCGGAAATGAGATCGTTCAGCTTGATTTCCGAAAGCTTAAAGGAATGTTCGCTTTTACAGCTTTTTCCTGCCCACGCTTTGCATAACGAAAGTCTTTTGGCTTCCGGCAAAGAGCTTATCTCGGCTATAATGGACGCAAGCTCGCAGACCTGAGCCGAGGAAGGATCGCCGCCGCCGATTTCGCTTTTACAGTCGCATAAATCATCGGTAACCCGAAAGTTCCAGTTCGCGTTGAGCAATGCCTCTTTAAGCTCATGCTTTGTTCCTTTGGAAATGTGCAGTTTATGCTTGCTGTTTATTGCGTTCAGGTCAGTATCCTTGACTTCACCGAGAAGTGCAGCATGAATGAAATAACACATATCGTTCTTCGAAAAAGGAGTGCCTTAAAGCAGGCACTCCTCAAAAACAGTCTTCAACTTATTTGAAATACCTGTCGAGCAGGCCTTTCAGCGCCTTGCCGTGCCTTGCCTCGTCGCGGGCCATTTCGTGAACGGTATGGCTACGGGCACAAGTGCCCTCCGCCATGGGGGTCGTGGATGGCGTCGAAGTTGTCATGACGGTATTTCAAGTCCTTTCTTAGAATCTAAGGTAATTATACTCTTTTTGTGTTCGTATTTCAAGCATTTTTCACTATGAAAGACAACTTCTTTGGAACAAGTTTTTAACTACTTTTAACTACTTTCGGACAAGTCTTGCACTTCTATTCAATAACTTTTGAACTCTTTGGACAATATCAAGGACAAGTTGGAGGTTATTGAAATGACTAAACCAAAAGAGACAGGCGTTTATCAGCAGGAAGACGGCTCATGGGCATACCGCTTTGTCATCGTCATTGACGGCAAAACGGTTAGAAGCCGCAAAACAACGGATGAGTTCGGGAACAAGCTGAAAACCAAGAGACAGGCAATAAAGGCAAGGGAAACCGCCATCCTATCCGCTCGAATTGAAGCGGAACGGAAACACAAGATTTCAAGGAAAACGTTTGAGGAGGTTTTCAACGAATATTGCGACAAGGGGCGGAACGATAGAGCCTATATGACTGTCCGCAAGCAGGACAGCCTATGGCGCATACATCTGAAAGACCGTTTCGGCAGCCGTTACATTGACGAAATAAGCGTCGCTGAGGTCAACGATTATCTTGCTGAGCTCTACTACAAGGACGGATACGCTTTCAAGTATGTTGAAAGTTTCCTGAAAATGTTCTATCTCATATTCGGTCAAGCGTATTCCCGAGATTATCTTAGCGTTGACGCATATAACAAGATGTGTCTGAACAAGGATACCAAGATACATATGCCCAAGCTGAAGGTCGATGACGATACGGATATCGTAGTATTCACCCGTGAAGAGACGGCGGCCTTGGACAAGTATTTTGAAGGAACGAACGCGGAGACTGCTTATCTGTTGGGTCGCTTCTGCGGGCTGCGTATCAATGAGGCTTTCGGCCTGAAATGGTCTAACGTGAACCTTGAGGACGGCACAATCACGATAGACAGGCAGATGCAGTATCAAGACCGGATAATAAAGCTCGTTCCGGTAAAGACCAGAAACGGCAACAGAACAATCATTATGAACCAGAAGCTATTGGAACATATGAGGGAGCGTGCGAGAAAACGTTTGGTGGATGCTGTAGAGCTTGCCGCCGTTATAGAACAGAAGCAGCGCTTTATAACAGATATGGACGGCGGGAAAATATCCTCAACGGAGCTTGTGAACTGCTTACCGGACGGGACTATTCAGACGGTGAACTCCTTCAAGTACCCAACACGGGAGATTAAGGCCAAGCTCGGCATTGAATTCAAGTATCACTATCTGCGTCATACGTACGGAACGCGGATGGCGGAAATGAATACTCCGGAGCACTTGCTTCTGAAGCAGATGGGGCACGGGAATATTCACGTTACGCAGCTATATTATCTTGCTGTCACGCAATCCGGCTTGGATACGCTGCGGGCCAATCTTGAGGATTTGTGATTGTATCACGCTTCAAACTGCGTTTGAAGCCGCAGCACGCAAGCGTGCTGCATAGGTAAAGAAAAGGGGCGGATACCACCAAAGGATTTCCGCCCATTATAAACTGTTCAGATGAACCACCAAACGATTTCCGGAGATAGTATTCTTTTTGTATGGAAATCCTTTGGTGGTTTCTTCTATTTCGCCGCAGCTATTCTGTTTTATACTGCGTCCTTATACCGTCAATGTAGGCCGTGAACTTATCTACAACGCTTGGAGGGGACTGTATCTGAACGCTCTTTCCAAAGCCCAAAACCCATCCAAAGAATTGGTCGCTGATATCAATATGCGCTGTCACGGAAAAATGATGCTCGTCAAGTTTTTTATAATACACGTCTTTCTTCCCAAGCTTTTCTATAACCGTATCCAACAGCGAGTTAACAAAGCGCATTCGCACAAGTTCCGTTTTGCCTCCGAACATAGAGAACCTTCTTTTAGTTAATGATTTGAGGTCAAGGTCAGAGTATGCTGTGGCTCCTTCGCGCGGCTCTCCGGTTAAGCTTACGTCTTTCATTCGGTCAACGCGGTATGTACGCATTTCTTTTTTCTCACTGTTATAAGCGAGCAAATAATAGTTTCCGTCGTTGATAAGCAGCTTATAAGGGCTTACAACATACTTTTCGCCTTTTCTGCGTTCAACTTGTTTCGAGAGGTCGTTAATGCTTGACTTGAGATACCTGAAGCTTATCTTCTCAGGCTTATGCCGTTTTCCTTCAAGCTCTTTCGCCATTGCGTTATCTATATTTCTGATGTTTGAAATAATTTGTTGGTTGTTAGTCTTAACCCTGTCAATGAGAAGCGCGTCGTGTTTAATTGCTTTTGCTTGATGTTCACTGACAAGCCCGCAAAGGATGTTAGAGAGTGTTTCGGTTTCTTGTTCGGAAAGAAAGCGGGCCGTGTATACGGTTTCGGCAAGCATCTGAATGTGTTCAGGCGCATATCCGCGCGGCCTGTAATAGAAGCCGCGGTCATCTTTGGTATGGGTATCATACACAATCGTCTTTAGCTGATTGTATTTATCCGCGGCGAAAGCTTCCTCAGCATCCTCGATTATTGAATGTTCATTTTCAAGAAGCCAATTCGCCTTGTTTAAGTCTTTGATATCTTCACAAACGCTTCGCTGCTGCGCGCTGATGCCCTTAGCTTTGATAGCTTCTGCGATTTCCGCAGCGGTCATAGTATGGTGAATGTCAGTTTCCCTTTGAAGAATACGCAGCACAAGATAAGCCTTGAGCCTTTGGTGAGGCTTTCGCCCCAGAGCCGCCCCTAAGCTGTCTTCCGTTATACGGCGTGAACCGTTTCCGCCATCTTTCTTTGCCATATTCTTTCCTCCGCGTCCTGATAAGCGTATTGTATCATGAAAAAACGAACTGCGAAAGGCTAAATCGGAACTTTTTACTTTTCAAATGCCGCCCATTATTGTATAATAATGTCATTGATATGGGCGGCGTTAAGCCGCGGCGGATAAAACGATCTGGAAGGAAACGGATATGGCTAACCTATCAAAAGAGAGAAGAGACAGGATGATCGCAAAGCTTGAGGAGCTCAAGCTTGCGCATAATGACGATGCTTCGATCGCGGCGCTGAACGAGATCGAGAACGCGCTGCGGGAGAAGAAATACGGGCTCGTCTGGGAGGAGCATTCCGAGGCGGTCGACGATATGCTGCGGGAGAACATCCCCGTTCTTGTCGAGGATCCCGATATGCGTCTCTGCAGGGATCCGGAGCTGCCGTGGAATTTCATAATCGAGGGCGACAATCTGCAGGCGCTCTATCTGCTCGAAAAGACGCACCGCGGCAAGGTGGACTGCATCTATATCGATCCGCCCTATAATACCGGCGCGCGCGACTGGAAATACAATAACAATTATGTTGACGGCAACGACGAATACCGTCATAGTAAATGGCTCTCCATGATGAAGAGCCGTCTTCTTGTGGCTAAAAGGCTGTTGAATCCGAGAGATTCGGTGCTGATTGTTACGATTGACGAGAAAGAATATCTGCATCTCGGGTGCTTGCTGGAGGAATTGTATCCAGAAGCAAGAATACAAATGATAACCGATGTTATTAGTTCACATGGATCGTGGCGAGATGATCTTTTTGCAAGATGCAATGAATATTTATATTTCGTATTTTTAGGTTCAGCCACAGCTGCATTAACAGATGATGATATGCTTCATACAGTTAAGCATGATACTGTAAGATGGGACGGACTTGTACGTCGTGGTGCAACAGGTAAAAGGATTGCGCGCCCTAATTTATTCTATCCTATCTATTTTAATTCAAATACAGGAAAGTATGATAGCACCGGCGACCCGTTGCCATTAAACATGGATAGAAATAAAGCTCCTGTTCCTGACAATTGTTTTGCAGTCTACCCTATATGCACAGATGGCTCTGAGGGAGCTTGGGGAGCCAGTCGAAGCACCTTTATTGAGAAGGTTGGCAAAGGATATATTAAATTTGGAAAATGGGATAAAAAGAAAAATACCATTTCTATTTCACATCTTCAAGCAGGACCAATCAAAGGAATAGAAAATGGCACAATAGCGGTGCTGGGAAGAGATGAAAACGGCTCCGTCATTTTGGGAACATATGACAAACTGGTACAACCGATGTCTGTTTGGTTTAGAACATCACATACAGCCGGAGATCACGGAGCAAGTTTATTGCGAAAAATCATCCCTAAACGCAAGTTCCCCTATCCCAAATCTTTATATGCTGTTCGTGATACTATCTATTTTTGCGTTGCAAACAAACCGAACGCTCTTATCATCGACTTCTTCGCTGGTTCCGGCACTACTCAGCACGCCGTCAACCTCCTCAACGCCGAAGACGGCGGTCAGCGCCGCTGCATAATGGTGACGAACAACGAGGTTTCAGAAGACGAAGCCAAGAGCATGACAGAAAAAGGGCTTAAGCCCGGCGATCCGGAATGGGAAGCTCTTGGCATAGCCAAATACGTCACATGGCCCCGCACGGTCTGCTCGATCGAGGGACACGATATCAACGGCAATCCCCTGAAGGGAAACTATCTCGGCAGCGATATCCCGATGGCGGATGGATTCAACGCCAATGTGAAGTATTTCAAGTGCGATTGGACTCCCCGCAAGCCGGAGGATTATCTGCTTTCAAACGCGCTCTGCCTGCACATAAAAGAGATGATCGAGCTGCAGACGGCGCGGGAGGTCGACGGCGAGAAGGTCGTGCTGATACTCAGCAAGGAGGATTATCACCGCGTCTTCGACGATCCCGGCGCAGCCGCAAAAGCAGAAGAAGTATGGGTAAACGAGAATCTGTTTTTCAATAATGCCGAGATGAGCATATTGAGAGAAAAGCATTTCAAATACATTCCGCGGGTATTCTTCAGTCAGGAGCTTAAGGAGGCGGGCGAATATGTTTAACGGACAGTTATTCCCATTTCAGGAGGAACACAAAAACAATCTTCTTGCAGCCTGCAAGAGCCATAAAAAGCTCGTGCTCCGCGCTCCAACGGGATCAGGAAAGACGGTGCTCGTCACAAGCTTTATCGACGATTATCTTGATGAGAATCCGGATACCGTTTTCATCTGGCTTTGCCCCGGAGCGGGCAGCCTGCAAGATCAGAGCCGCAGCGTTTTTGAAAGGCTGACGGCAGGGATCAATACGGGAAGTATTTACGATTTCATTGCTGAATATCATCCTGAGGGCAATGTTTATTTCGTAAACTGGGAAAAGATAGCTAAAAAGACGGCAATTGCTCTTAAAGAGGGCGAGGACAAGAACCTTCTCGATAGAATAATAGAATGCAGGATGGCAAATACCGATTTCTTTATGATTATCGATGAGGAACATCTGAACCAAAAAGCCGCAGAGATGTATGAGAGTGATTTCAAACCTGCGCACGTCCTTCGCATTTCCGCAAGTCCGAAAACGAAAACGGGATATGTTGAGAAGGTGAGCGACGACGAGGTCATCGCATCGGGACTCATAGCTTCCGGTATTTCGATCAACGAAGGGCTTACGATCGAAGCGGCCTTGAACGACAACTATGTTGACGATCTTCTTCTGCTCAGGATGGCGGATGAGAAGCGAAAAGAGATTCTTTCAGGCTATCAAGCAAGGAATCTGAATATCAGGCCGCTCGTTCTCATCCAGTTCCCGAACGGCAGCGACGAATGGATAGCACGCATAAAATCGGAGCTTTCCAGAATGGGCTATACCGAGAAAAACGGGCTTGTCACCTCTTGGTTCAGCGGCGATCACCCCGACGATCCGGATGAGATAAGAAAGCTTAACGGCAAGTATGCTTTCCTGATGTTCAAACAGGCTATCGCAACGGGATGGGATTGCCCGAGAGCAAAGATACTCGTAAAGCTGCGTGAGGGAACGAGCGAGACCTTCGATATTCAGACCATCGGCAGGATCCGCCGTATGCCGGAAAGACATCATTACGATTCCGAATTGCTCGATCATTGCTACGTTTATACGCTCGACGAGAAGTTCACCGAAGGATTGACCACGGAGATCAACAGCTCGTTCTACACCGCAAGGTTTATGAGAAAGGCAAACGCTCCGTTCATTCAGTTGGAGCGCGAGTATCTGCCGGAAAGCGACAGGCAGGCTGTCGATGAGGAAGCCGTTATAAAGGCGCTGCGGGCAAAGCTGCTGACGGAATGCGATCTCGATCAGAACGGGTTCCTTACAAAGCGGGAGCTCGAGCTTACCAAGGGCTTCACCTTCGGAGTCAAGCTTAAGACGCGCGCCGTGGAGGGGATAGCCAGAACAACAATGGATCTGACAAGGCTGCAGGCGGTATTCTGCGGCGAGCACGAGATCGATATGCACGATGACGGCATCTATATCCGTGACGCGAAGCGCAGGATCGCCCGTTCTGTCGGGATCGACGAAAGCATATGCAGCAAGGCGCTGAGCGTGCTGTTCGATTCTTCACGGCTCAAGGTGCCGTTCACAAAAGGGGCGCAGATCTCGCTTTTCTCGGATTTCGATAAGCAGCTCGATCTGCAGTATAAAGTGATCAAGGATCCGATGGGACACCGCGAATACAGCGCGTTCCTCGTGAACAACTGGGAGATACTTGCCGAAATGCTCGGCGAGATCGACAAGACGGGGATCGTGCTTTCCGATGCGGAAACGGAGATCACTGATTGGAGCATTCCCAAGATGCAGGATTACAAGAAGCACCGCGACACGAAGGGCGGAGCGCTCCTTAAGAAGAACGTTTTCGAGGGTTACAGTGCGGATATCCTCGTGCAGCCGAACCGTTCCCAGCCGGAGATAACATTCGAGCAGTGGTGCGAGATAAGCGACGCTGTCGAATGGGTCTACAAGAACGGCGATAAGGGACAGGATTATTTCACGCTTATTTACCGTGTCGCTTTCCGTCGCTACAACTTCTATCCCGACTATATCGTGAAGCTGAAGAACGGAGACGTCTGGATCATAGAAACGAAGGGCGGAGCCGCGGCTGACGGGACAACGCAGAATATCGACAAGTACGCGGCGCAGAAGTTTACGGCGCTGAAGAAATACGGCGAGGAGCATCCGGAAGTTAAGTGGGGCTTTGTCCGTAATCTTGGCATACAGCTCTTCATTTCGACAACTACATGGGATGAGAATCTCTTTAATCATGATGTGTGGAAACCGATTAACGAGATCATAAAGTAAATTAGAGGGGCGGTTGATCCGCCCCTTAATTCATATCAGATTAGCGTGCCCTTCTATGGCTTCCTCAATCCGCCGCGGCTCGATGCCTATATATCGCTGAGTGACGGCGGCGCTTGAGTGCTGCAAGAGCCTTTGAACAAGTGCGATATCGTAACCGTTGCTCTTATAGATTTCCGTCGCGTACCATTTCCGGAAGCTGTGAGTGCTGATGCCCTCATAGCCAAGATAATCGCAGACAAGCGCAAGCTGCTTTTGAACGGCCCGCTCCGTGATAGGGAAGATAAGCTCATTCGCCTTGATGCCGCGGCGCAGACAGAAGTTCTCAATGTACTGTTGGATGACAAGCGGAACGGTGAAGGTTCTGCGCTTCCCGGTCTTCTGTTCTATGAGGTCTAAACGGTATCTGCCGCCGTCGTTCACTATATCGGACGGGCGAAGCTTCAGAATGTCGCTTATCCGCAAGCCAAGGTTCCCTTCAAGCACAAGCGCCGTCGCTATGCGCTCATTCGGGCGGCAGCCCGTGAAGCCCTTCTTCATAGTGGAAATAATCTCTTCATACTGCGCCGTGGTGAGCGCCGCGGTTTTCTTATTCATATTGGCCTCCTATAAAAGTTCGTATAACAGGGGCGGAAAGTTCGCATTATCGCCGCGGCTTTCGCTTGATGGCGGAACTGTTGGCTTTTAGTGTTCGTATTAGTCCAGTTTTACGAACTTGCCGCCCCTTTTGGTTCACTCAGCGAGAACTAAGGTCTCGTTGCAGTCAAGGCACGCGATGTTGACAGCCTTGGTCGCTCGAACGCTCATTCCGCAGCAAGGACAAACATATTTCCTTGTGCTGCTCTTCCTGCCTCCCGCGGTTCCGGTCATCGTCCCGCTGTGCGTTCCCGTCCCGGTGATGTGGAAGCTTGGCTGCTCGTTACGGTTCAGCAGAATGTCCGTCAAGCCGTTCTCTATCACAAAGTCTAACAATTCCTCTGTTGGCTCGGTCTCCGTCCATCCATAGCGTTCGCTGTGCTTAACGCTCAGTCCGTGCGCTTCAGCAGCTTCTTTGAACCTCTTGTTGTGGTAAGTGTTGCTTCTGCTGCAATCCTTGATGCCTTTGGTGAAGTTGTAGTAGTGAACCATCTCGTGAAGAAGCGTTGCTGTGATATCCTCGATAGGTCTGGCAAGCGTTCCTGCTCCGATGTTTATCTCGTGCGTTCCGCCAAGCTTGCTGATCCAAGTGTCCTCCCGCAGCGAGAAGTGCCCGAACGCACGCGGCGTTGACTGAATGGTGATGGTCGGCCTTGAAAGTGCACCTTCAAAGAAACGATTGTTGAGAAGGTCGAAAATCTTGTTGAGGTATCCCGCAGCGCGGTTGTAGCTTGTGAGCTCTTTCATAATCTTTCTCTCCTGTCTTGATTGGTGGGAGAGGACAGGTTATAATGTGCTTGCCCTCTCCATTCTGTTGGTTTGGGATTGGCTCCCCGCGCTCTTGCTTTGGACGGCTCGCGCAGGGAGCCTTTATCTTCAGCAGCTTATCGAGAAGCGCCTCGATGCGGTCTGCTTGGTGAACTCTTTGTAGAGGTCGCCGTGGCTCTTCTTGAAGCCTGTGCTGTCGAACCTCGTGGTGAGAACCGGTGTCCAACGGACTATGTACTGCCCGACTTCCATCTCATCAATGCCCTTGGCGAGCATATCCGCCTTTATGCTGTCACGGAGAGCCTCGGTCTCGTTCTTTACTTCCTCAAGGAATGCTTCCATCTCCTGAAGGGCTTCGATGTTCTTAATCATTTCGTTTGCGCTCATTGTTTTAATCTCCTTTGGTTTTGTTCTCTTGCCTTTCGACACGTCTATTATACTACGAAAAGCGTATCGTGTCAATACCCTTTTCGTAAATTAATGACGAAATTCGTAAATATATTTTCGCTAAACGTATTGACAGACTACGAAATTCGTGCTATACTCTTGTTAGTATAATGGAGGAGGTGGGCTTAATAAAATGATTAAGTTCAAGGTCAAAGTAATGCTCGCAATCAGAGAGATGACGCAGAAGGAATTGGCTGAGCGCACGGGAATTCGTCCTCCGACGGTCTCCGCCATCTGCCTCGGCACGGTGAAGCATCTGCCTATTGATGCATTGGACAAAATCTGCACGGTGCTTGACTGTCAGCCGTCTGATTTGATGGAGTACATCAAAGAAGATAATCAGGCGGGGGAGCAGTAAAGGCTTTCGCGCACTCAGAGCAAAGCAGCTCCAATAGAGCGCGGAGAAGATGGCGGAAAAAGCGCCGCGGCTTAATGCGCTCATAGCATCAAAGGGGCGGGGCGTGTTTCGGGATTTATCCTGAGCTGGCGGCCTTGTGATTTTTGCGCGGGCCGCGGCCTCCCGAAATGGCAATTCTGTTCCGGGAACGGCCTCGGCGGTTTGCTGTTCTTCTGGTTCGGTTCGGACGGAGAGAAACGAAAGACGGCGGGACAAACGATTAAGTCCCGCCGTCAGTTTATATCTTGAAGTCCTTAAAGGCTTCCTCAAGGCCCTTCTTTGCCGCTTCCTCAAATGCTCTTTCAAGCATCTAAAAGATGTAAGCGGAGAGTTCTTTCTCTCGCTTTTTCTTTTTATCTTCTTTTTTCTTTGCCATTTCATTTCACCTCAATCACAAGATGGAATTCGGGCTCTCCGCCGTCTCCGTCATCGTTGTTGGCCTCATAGTCATCAAGAATCTTTTTATGGGCGGCAAACATTATTTCCTCAGGGGAAAAGCCGTCATAACACATTTCCGGATAGTATTCGGGAACGTGTCGCATTGTCTGAAAAGCTAATGAATCATCGAACACGCTCATATTTTCACCTCCATTTGTTATAGTATTGTTTAACGTTATCGGAAAGGCTCAACCATCGAAGGTTTTCCGCACGGTTGTTCAGCTTATTTCCGTCGATGTGGTCAACCGTTGTTTTGTGCAGCGGGTCATCGTTCGGGCAGAACGCCTACGCTACAAGGCGGCTGACAAGATAATAGCGCACTTCGCCGTCGATAGAGAGAGCTACACGCTCATATCCTTTGTTGTTCACAAAGGTCTTCAGTATTCTTGGCTTGCCGCTCTTGAGACTCTTAACCCTTCCTAATGAGCTGACAAGGTATTTTTCGTCTGAACCCTCAACGGGCTTCCAGACTTCATTATGCTATTGGTTCATACAGGAACCTCCTTTCGGAAATAATAAAAGAGGAGGTCTTATCCTCCTCTCATATTATCTTGAAAATTGTTTCTATATGTTTAATCAACTTTGACAAATCTTTTTTGTCTATGCGTTCGCAGAGGCAGGGGCGGCAGCAGCCGGGGGGATGGCGGGCGCAATCACTGTGAAGTCCGGATTGATTTCATCCACAAGCTCATATATCTGGAATATCTCTTCAGCATAACCATCAAAGTTTATTCCAAGCATAAGAGCCTTACAGTAATAATAGCAGCAACCGTATTCTTGCCATAGGATACTGTATGCGCTGCGGTAGGACGTTTTCCTTGCCTCTATGGGCGGCAACGTGCTCTCTTTATAGAATTCCTGTTGCAGCTCGCCGCGCCGTTTGAAGTATGCCTCAATTTCCTCTTGTTCTTCTGGCTGCAAGCGTCTTCTGGTTTTGAGCCCGTTGCTTATTGTAGTCATCCAAGCGGAGGATGTTCCGGCTCTTGTAATTATTCCCAAGTCGTAGAGCTTGCTGCACCAATTACTGAGAGTTCTTTCACAAACATAGAACCCATATCGTTCGTGGAGAGCTTCAACTCTCTCAGCCCAAGGCATTCCTTCAAAGCCGTCAATGCTGTTGAACGCCGCGATGAAACAAGCAAACTGTATTGGATTTATTTGAACATCCATATTCAAAACCCTTATCAGGATTTCGCGCAGCCGCTCTTCCGGCGTTTCTGGTCTCGATAGTATCGTTATCGAGCGCCGCGGCGGATAGTCGCACGTATAGCCCCATTTTTCGAGCTTGCTGAGCACGTCCCGCCGGAAGTTGCTGCTGTTGATGTTCAGAGATAACATATCGGCCATTTCATTTCTTGAGTATTCACGCAATTCTAACTGTTCCATAATCGTCTCCTATACAAATTGCTTCTTTCACCAAACGTTTTCCGCAAGGGCGCATAATCAATCAAAAGAAAAGGAGATTTAGAAAAGAGAAAGAGAGGTACAAAGATCTTTTGATTATGCTGCCCGCGTCGAACAGATTTTTCTACATTACGCTCCTTTCTTGAAGACGATAATACTTGGAAGCCTATTTGGAGTGCGAGACCTCAGTATTTCGTCAATAGACCGAGCGCCAACATCTTTTACTTCTGGATACTGTTCAATAAACCACTTCTTGACGGCGGGATAGCGGGATTTCTTGTTCTTGTCAGACTTCCTTTGAAGACGGCTGAACTCAGCGAGCGCTTCATCTAAAGTTTCGGCGGGTTCAAATGTAAGAATGTATTCACGCATATAATCGTAGGTTAGGTCGGCATAGTGCTCTTGGCCGGACTTCTTCTTTATCTGACGTGTTACTACTTCGTAGTTAGGATAATCCTTCATAGCCCTTTGGAGCTGATTGTACTCTTTGGAACCAACGATTGCTGCGTTCTTGGCAAAAGTTCTGTCCATAACAATCTTTCCGCCGTCCGAATGGTCAATTCTTGCGTAGTTAGTCATAATTGATTACCTCCTTTCTGCGATATCAATAATCTTGCCCATTCCAGTCTCAAGAGCGGGCTCATCTTTTGCCGCGGGCTTTCTATCGAGCCTGAATTTTTCTTGCTTGTCAGCAATCCTCTTGACTTCAGCCTTTCGCTTCTCGCGGATGGCGGCTTCTTTCTTTTCCTCAGCAGCTTTCTTTGCCTCCTTGATGCGCTCATTACGCTTTTCGATAAAAGCTGCATATGCGGGGAACTTCGCCTTGAACCAAGTCAGTATTTCGGCATAACGCTCTGACTTTACTCCAAGCTCGGCGGCTTCATCAGACAATCCGCGAAGGTCTAAGAATTCCTTCATTATGGAACCATCATCATCGTGAGCAATGATGTAGTTTTCCATATCTTCATAAGAAAGGTTAGGAACGCTGTTGGTGGAAGCTATTCGGTGCTTCTTAGTTACTACACGGTAGTCGGGGTTCTCCTTCTTGGCGGTCTGAAGAGTCTTGTACTCTTTACTTCCATAAATTGAAGCTGCGTCGTAGAAGGACTTGGTTACTTCGATGGCATTCTTTTTGCTGTTGATAGTGATGTTCATTTTGAACTCCTTTCTATTGATGGTAGGTCATCACCCAGATTATTTATGATGTCGGTCATCACCCTATTTTTTTCTCGGAGAGGTTTTTGTTTCTCTCTCTTTGATGGCTTTATTATAGCATAGTGATTGGTTGAGCGACTTACATAACTGTAAGAGTCATAAAAAACCAAAAAATTTTTTTTTAGCAAGAGCCGCGGCACGCATCAAGACAGTTCTTGAACCTTTTCAAAGTCGTTATTATGTTGTTAAAAAGTAGTTAGAAGTAGTTCTAAAACAGTTAGTTAGTCGATGACAGTTAATGAGTATTTGTGCGAAAGATAATTGATTTTTGCTTATAAATGCTGTATAATTTGAGCGTCCAAAAAGGACAAGTTTTGAAAGGACAAGTTTGAGCTTTTTCGAGTCGTTTTCAGTAGTGAAAGGACAAGTTTCGGACAAGTCTTTTCTGAGTGAACCTTGTAAACCGAACACACAAAAGGAGCGAAGCCCTTCAGCTTCGCTCCTTAAAAATCCCTTATTTCACTTATCTTTTCGGCTTATTTGAAATATCTGTCGAGCAGGCCCTTCAGAGCCTTGCCGTGCCTTGCCTCGTCGCGGGCCATTTCATGGACGGTATCATGGATCGCGTCGAGGTTGAGCGCCTTTGCGCGCTTTGCGAGATCGGTCTTGCCCATTGTTGCGCCGTGCTCGGCTTCAACGCGCATTTGCAAGTTCTTCTTGGTGCTGTCGGTAACGACTTCGCCGAGGAGCTCAGCAAACTTTGCGGCATGCTCGGCTTCTTCAAAAGCGGCCTTCTCCCAGTAGAGGCCGATCTCGGGATAGCCTTCGCGGTGCGCAACGCGGGCCATTGCGAGATACATGCCGACTTCGGTGCATTCGCCGGTGAAGTTTGCACGAAGATCCTTGATGATATCTTCGGGAGCGCCCTGTGCAACGCCTACGACATGCTCGGAAGCCCAAGTCATTTCGCCGGACTGCTCAACGAACTTCGAAGCGGGAGCTTTGCAGACGGGGCACCTTTCGGGTGCTTCGGGGCCTTCAAAAACATAGCCGCAAACGGAACATACAAACTTTTTCATTTCTTAATCCTCCAATTGAATTCATTAACATGCATGCGGCACACGCCGGATGCATATTGACAGTTTGATTTTACCATATACAGAATTAAAGTCAAGAAAAAGGGGAAGGTGTTTTAATATATTATAACATTTCCTGCGGATTTATCTCAACGCCGCGGAAACAGTCGTCGTTAAAGGTGTCGCTGAATTCATAAACGGATGCGATTGCGCCGGCGGTATGGACAGTTCTTGCGAGCTTGATTATCACAGCATAGCGATATTCGCCCTCGCGCCTGCGTATCGGCGCCGCACCGGGCATGACATAAACAAGCTCTTTCTCTGCCTTGTCTTTTTCAAGCACGGCAAACAGTTTTTCGGTTATGCCTTCGGCATAGCGTCCGGCTGATTCGGCAGCTGTCTGTTCGTTTTCCGAAACGAACATCGCGCGGATGAAGACCGAGAAGGGAGGGAAGAGCGTTCTCATCCGGTCGCCGATCTCAAGCTTGAAGAATGATTTGTAATCGTGCTTTGTGCAGAGTTCGATCGCTCTGTGATGCGGCGCGTTTGTCTGGATCACGACGCAGCCTTCCTTTTCGGCGCGTCCGGCACGCCCTGCGACCTGGGTTAGGAGCTGGAAAGTCCTTTCGCTGCTGCGGTAATCGGTATGGAAAAGCGTCGAATCCGCGAATACAACGCCCACAAGAGTCACGTTCGGGATGTCAAGACCCTTTGCGACCATTTGTGTGCCGACGAGAACATCCGCCTCGCCTGCGGTAAAAGCATCGAGAATATCGCGGTGGGCTGTTTTACCGCGGGTGGTATCGGTATCCATGCGAAGAACGCGTATCCCGGGGAAAGCCTGATAAAGCTGCTCCTCGACTTGCTGAGTCCCAATGCCGGAGTATTTAATGAATTCGCTTCCGCAGTTCGGACACTTCTTCGGCATATCGAAACTTGCACCGCAGTAATGGCAGCGGAGTTCGGAATTGATCTTATGGTACGTCATTGCGACGTCGCAGTTCGGGCAAGTGAAAACAAAGCCGCAGGCTTTGCATTCGGCGTGGGAGGAGTACCCGCGGCGATTCAGGAAAAGGATCGCCTGTTCGCCTTTTTCAAAGCAGTTTTTGAGTTTTTCGAGCAGCAGCGCGGAAAAGATGCTGTTGTTTCCGCCGAGGAATTCCCTGCGCATATCGACAATATCGACATGGGGCATCGGAACTCCGTTGATGCGCTCCGGCATTTCGGCGAGCTTATAAACGCCGCGTTTCGCACGGTAATAACTCGTCAGCGAAGGCGTTGCGCTTCCGAGAATAAGCCTTGCACCGGTAAGCTTCGCTCTTCGCTGCGCGACTTCGACTGCAGAATACTTCGGCGTGATCTCGGAGAGATAGCTCGGTTCGTGCTCTTCGTCGATAACAATCAATCCGAGGTCTTCGACCGGAGCGAAAACAGCAGAGCGAGCGCCGACAACAACACGGGCTTTGCCAAGTCGGATCCTGCGCCATTCGTCGAAGCGCTCACCGTCGCTGAGATGGCTGTGCAGCACTGCAACACTGTCGCCGAACCTGCCGCGGAAACGGTCCGTTGTCTGGGGCGTGAGCGAGATTTCCGGAACAAGAACTATCGCGCCGCCGCCCGATTCGAGGACCTGCGCGATTGCCTGCATATAGACTTCAGTTTTTCCGCTTCCCGTAACGCCATGCAGCAAAAGCACGGAACCTTTTTCAAGGCCGTTGATCGCGTCAAGAGCGTTTTTCTGTTCGGGAAGGAGGGGGAGCGGTTCTGTCGGATCTGCTTCATGGCCTGTAAACGGATCGCGGAAATACTCTCTGTTTGCCTCAACGAGCACTCCCTTTTTAACAAGCGCCGCGATCGCTGCCGTCGCTCCTAGTATGAAAGCGTTGATATCCGAGGCGGAATACTCGGCTTCGGGGCTGTTCAAAAGGTCGAAAACCTCCAACTGCTTCGGTGCTTTAGCAGTGCCGTCTTTTTTAAGCATCGATGCACGCGTCTCCGCCGGGTCGAGCTCCGGCGATATGCGAAGCGTTCTGACTGTTTTTTCCCTGACGCGCGACCCGCGCAGCTTTGCCGGGATCATGCAGCGCAGCGCGTCCGCGCGAGTGCAGTGATAGGCTTTGGTGATCCAGCCGGCAAGCGCGAGCTGATCGGGAAGCAGTGCCGTATAGGGCTCCAGAGTTTTTATGATGGGTTTCGTTTGAAACGAGGTTCCGCTTTCCTCGGTCAGCTCAATAATAAAGCCCTCGATCGGCTTGTTTCCGCGTCCGAATGGGACGAGAACACGCTGACCGGGGGCAGCTTTTAAGTTTTCGGGAACGGAATACGAGAAGAGCTTGTCAACATTGGTGTTCGAAATATCAACGATCACTTTTGCAAACATGGCTCTGATCTCCGCTTAGAACGATTCGGTGAAAGATCGGATCACTTCTCCGTGGTTTGATAATACTCACTGGGATACTTGATCTCGAGTTCATCGTTGTTGAGTTCCTCGATCGCGCGGGCAACGGGCTTGGCATCGCCGGCTTCCTTGCGGAGCATGATCTGCCTTGCGCGCTTCGCAACGGTTGTAACGAGCATATAGCGGCATCCTGCTTTCTTTTCAAGCTCGAATACCGGGGGATGGTTCATTTGGTGACTCATATTATTGACCTCCTGGTGATTTTCCGATTGATTATTCATTCAGCTGCTTCTGCGTTCAGTATCGCAAAAACTTCGGATTTATAGTGGTCTGAGGAAAGCTCTCTGCTGCGAAGGATCGCTTCAACGTCCTGCACGGCGATCTCGAGATCGTCGTTTACGATCACGTAATCGTATTTATCGACATAAGTGAATTCCGTCTTTGCCTGCGCAAAACGGCGTTCAACCGCTTCGGGCGTTTCTGTTCCGCGCCCTGAAAGGCGGCGGTGGAGTTCTTCAAGGGACGGGGGAGCGATAAAGATCAGAACGGCGTCCGGATAATTCGCCTTTACTACCATTGCGCCTTGTACATCGATATCGAGCAGTACGCTCATCCCGGCCGAAAGCTTTTCTTCAACATACTTACGCGGCGTACCGTAATAGTTTTTTCCGAAAACCTGCATGTATTCGAGGAATTCGCCGTTGCGGATCATTTCTTCGAACTCTTCAACGGTTTTATAGTAATAGTTGACGCCTTCTTCTTCGCCTTCGCGGATCGCGCGGGTCGTTGCGGAAACGGAGAAGCACATATCCTCATGACGGGCAAGCATCCTTGCTCCGATCGTACCTTTTCCGACGCCGGAAGGACCGGAGAGGATCACAAGCGAACCGCAGCCTTTTTTAATATCTATTGCCATTGAAAACCTCCTTGGCAGGGATTACTCAAGATTCTGGACCTGCTCGCGCAGCTTCTCGATCTCCGCTTTGCCGTCGATAACAAGCGCAGCGATCGATTTGTCGTTTGCTTTGGAGCCGATCGTATTGAATTCGCGGTTCATTTCCTGAACGAGGAAATCGAGCTTTCTTCCGGCGGGCTCGCTCGAAGAGAGCAGCGCGCACGCGGCGTCGAAATGGCTTGCAAGGCGAACAAGTTCTTCGTCGATATTCGCTTTATCCGCGAACAGTGCGATCTCCGTTGCAAGACGGGCGCGGTCGATCTCGACTTCCGAAAGCAAGCTCTCGATCCTTGCGTTGAGCTTCGTGCGGTAGTCTTCAACAACGAGCGGCGCTTTTCCGGCTATCTTTTCGCGAATGGAGCGGAGGATCACGATCCTGTTCAGAAGATCCTTGCTGATCCTTTCTCCCTCTTTTTCGCGCATCACTATCAATTCCGAAACGGCCTTGGAAACAGCCGAAAGCATCAGTTCGGTCAGCGCTTCGGTGTCTTCATCGGCTTCCGTGATCGTCGCAACGTCCTGAAGCCGCAGCGCTTTCGAAACCGTCATATCGTTCACAAGGCCGAAATCCGATCCTATGGAAGCGGCGGCGTTCAGATAAGCTTCAAGGATCGCTTTATCTACAGTAATGCTCTTGGAATCGCTCCTTGTGTTGCGGTAAAAGGCGTAAACATCGAAGTGTCCGCGGGCAACGGCTGAAGCGAGAGCGGAGCGGATCGTGTCCTCAAGGAAGGAAAGCGACCGCGGCATCCTGAACGAAATATCAAGGAAGCGGTGGTTAACGGATTTCAGTTCCAGCGTAAGCTCCCGCCCATCGACTGAAAGGGAAGCGCGTCCGAAGCCTGTCATGCTGCGTACCATCAGATTACCTCCGGAATACGTTTTGTTTACATTAAATTTAATTATATCACAGATTGCTTCGCAATGAAAGATGTACGGGAAAATTCTTTATAAAAAACTAAGGGACGGCGAACCGTCCCCTTAAGTTTTTAAATTGATCAATACTTGCGCTTCCTTGCAGCTTCAGCTTTCTTCTTGCGCTTTACGCTGGGCTTTTCATAATGCTCACGCTTTCTTGCATCGGCAAGGATACCGGAACGGGCGCATTTACGCTTCCAACGCTTGATTGCGCTTTCCAGTGACTCGTTTTCGCCAACTCGAATTTCCATTAACAGTTTCCCCCCTCTCATGCGGGAATAGCAGGGAAGTCGGCCGATTAGGCCATACAACCGTACAGCAATTGATTATAACCAAAAAACAACATTAAGTCAACACCAAAATCGAAATATATCGGGAAGATTTAAATATACTATTCAAATTTTATCTTGAAACGATTTGCAAAGTGTGATATAATATCCAAAGAAGATTATTATGAGCGAGGTATTGACATGAGTATTCCGACTCCGCATATCGAAGCAAAGCTCGGCGATTTTGCACGAACTGTTCTTATGCCCGGCGATCCGAAGCGCGCGAACTTCATCGCAAGGACATATCTGACCGATGCAAAGCTCATCAACGACGTCCGCGGCGTTCAGGGCTACACCGGTTTATATAAAGGCAAGCCCGTTTCGGTCATGGCAAGCGGTATGGGCATTCCTTCGATCGGGATCTATTCCTATGAGCTTTTCAACTTCTATAATGTTGAAAACATCATCCGCATCGGTTCCGCCGGAGCTATCCATCCCGATCTCAGGATCCGCGATATCGTGATCGCACAGGGTGCATGCACCAATTCCGAATTCGTGAAGCAGTTCAACCTGCCCGGTTCTTTTGCACCGATCTCCAGCTATGCTCTTCTCAAGAAAGCCGTGGATCAGGCGGAGAAAATGGGCGTGCGCTATATGGTCGGCAATATTCTTTCATCTGATACTTTCTACGACGATTCCGCAAGTCTCGGTTCATGGCAGAAAATGGGTGTGCTCGCCGTCGAAATGGAAAGCGCAGGTCTCTACTGCAATGCCGCGAGAGCGGGGAAGAACGCACTCTGCATCTGCACGATTTCCGACTGCCCGTTCAGCCCCGGTCAGGACTGCACTGCCGAGGAGCGTCAGGAATCCTTTACAAAAATGATGGAGATCGCGCTTGAAATAGCATAAATACTTAAAGCTTTAGCGGAGGGATTATGTTTTCAATAGGTGATACCGTTTGCTATCCTTTGCACGGTGTCGGAAAAATTGAATCAATCGAAGAACGCGCCGTTCTCGACAAGACTTCGACTTACTATGTTATCAGTCTTATGAACACGCGCATGACGGCGATGCTGCCCGTTGAATCGGCGGAAAGCGTCGGGCTCCGGCCGATCGTCGATCCGTCCCTCTGCGACAACATTTATGCTTATTTCAAAACGACCGATGCGGATATCGGCAGTTCCAACTGGAATCAGCGCTACAGGGACAACATGGAAAAGCTCCGCAAGGGCGATCCCTTCAGCGTCATAGACGTTATCCTTTGCCTTTCGAAGCGCGGAAGGATGCGCAATCTTTCCTCCGGCGAAAGGAAGATGCTCGCAAACGCAAAAGCGATCCTCGCCGCAGAGATCGCCGCATCGTCGGGGAGGAGCATCGGAGAGATCGAATCGGAGCTTTATAAGGACATAATCGTTTGATACCGATAACAGAGCAGTATTGAGCAGGAAGATAACAAGATTCATAATAGCTGTTGTTTTCGCCGTTATCGGCGCATTCATAGCTGAAGCAGTTCTCGGAAGCAAAGCAGTTGCCTCGATCGATGAAAAGGTTCTGCTTTGGCTTCCCTATGTTATGTACCCCGCTCTGATACTGCTGTTCGGGTTCATCGGTTTTCTCCTGGCACCGGCGCTTATCAAATCATACAAGAAAATCTCTTCAAAGCTCGTCGGCCGTTTCAGCGAGGTGCCGCTTCCGAAGATCTTTGTCGGGGCGATCGGCCTCATTATCGGCTTTGTGATCGCTTTCCTGCTCAGCACTCTTGTTCTGAAAATCGAGCCGAAGGTCATCGGCGTAATTCTCTGCATACTGCTTTATCTTGTTCTCGGATCGATCGGATGGCTTATCCCAACAAGAAGGATCCGCGAGATCTCGCTGCCACGCTGGTTCAAATCCGCCGAAAAGCAGGGGACCGCTTCCGCCGTCAGCAAAGTGCTCGATACTTCCGCGATCATCGACGGGCGATTCTTTGACGTTTTCAAAACCGGGATCATCGAAGGCAGCGTGATCATCCCGCAGTTCGTGCTTGATGAGCTTCGTCTCATCGCCGATAGTTCCGATCCGATAAAGCGCGCGCGCGGCAGAAGAGGCCTCGACCTGCTGAACAGGATCGTAGACGATGAGAGCGGCGATCCGATCGTGATAGACGATCTTGATTATTCCGACCTCACCGACGTCGATGCAAAACTCATGCGCTATGCGCACGAAAAGAGCGCCTGCATCATCACCAACGACTATAATCTCAACAAAGCAGCATCAGTCAACAGGATCTCCGTTTTCAATATCAACGACCTTGCCAATGCACTGAGGATCAATGTTACGGCGGGTGAGGATATTGTGATAACGATCATCAAAGAAGGCAAGGAAGCCACTCAGGGCGTTGCGTACTTTGAAGACGGAACGATGATCGTTGTCGAAGGCGGGCGGAACTATGTCGGTCAGACGGTCACCGCAACGGTCACAAGCGTCCTGCAGACTTCAGCCGGGAAAATGATCTTCGCAAAGGTGAAGAACGAAAGCTGATCTTTCCAAAAACCAAAAGCAGCGTTTTGTTAACGCTGCTTTTTCTTTTTCAGATATGTCATTCAAACACTGCTTTTGAAAGGACGGTGCCTATCGATTCGTTGATCACGAGATTTGCGTAATTATCATACGGCGTTGAACTCTTGTTGATCAAAACAAGCCTGTCGCCGCGATAATAATTTATCAGTCCGGCAGCGGGGTAGACCTGCAGCGATGTTCCGCCGACGATCAGCATATCCGCACGCATGACCTGCGTTACAGCGCCCATGATGCAGTCTTCATCAAGCGATTCTTCATAAAGCACCACATCGGGCTTGATCATTCCTCCGCAGGGGCAATAGGGAACGCCTTCATGGTCATGCACATACTGCGCGTCGAAAAAGCGATGGCATTTCATGCAGTAGTTGCGGTGGATCGAGCCGTGAAGCTCGTAAACCTTTTTGCTGCCCGCCATCTGGTGAAGTCCGTCGATGTTCTGCGTAATGACCGCCGTCAGCTTGCCGCGTTTTTCAAGCTCCGCAAGCGCGAGATGCGCATTATTTGGCTTTGCATCGGTGGACATCAAAAGGGTCTTATAGTACTTAAAGAACACTTCGGGTTTTCGAACGAAAAAGCTGTGGGAAAGCAGTTCTTCCGGCGGATAACCGAATTCCCGGATCGCTTTGAATATCCCGTTATCGCTGCGGAAATCCGGGATCCCGCTTTCGCATGAAACTCCCGCGCCGCCGAGGAAGACGATCTTTCCGCTTTCGGCGATCATTTTCTTCAATGCTTCGATTTTGGTTTCAATATCCATTGCGCACCTCCTGGTTATGCCCTGCGAAAGCAGGCGTTTCTCCTTTTCGATTATACCATTTTCAGGGCAAAAAGCATAGTTGATTTATTCCCAATATCAAGGAAATTTTCTAATATATAGTTTGACATAAGCACTCGTCGGGTCTATAATTAATAAGGTTGAAGCCCAAAAAGAAGCTATTTGGAGGGTACCTTATGAAACTTACGGAAATGTCCCGCGATCAACTCCAGGCCTTTTATCAGGCAGCTCTTAAAGATTACGAAAACTGCAAAGCTCAAAACCTTCATCTCGACATGTCGAGAGGTAAGCCAGGCCGTGAACAGCTCGATCTTTCGATGGATCTTCTGAACATGCACATCGACCCGAGCGAGACCAAGCTTGACGGCGTTGAAGCGCGCAACTACGGCGAACTTATGGGTCTTCCCGCTGCCCGCCGTCTCTTTGCCGAACTGCTCGGCGTTAAATTCGAGCAGGTTTTCGCCGGCGGCAGCGCAAGCCTTACTCTTATGTATGACCTTATCGCAAAGGCATATACCCATGGTCTTCTTCATTCCGAGAAGCC
>JAEEGL012302261.1_pt1 | contig 24994 bp, 27 predicted proteins | sample 9134231 | NCBI WGS metagenome assembly JAEEGL01 (sample SAMN16246548, study PRJNA631951) | gut metagenome | biome: gut microbiome; feature: rumen; material: fiber-attached | host: Bos | place: Iran: Karaj | collected 2018-10 | reverse complement strand
TACGGCATCCCCTACCAGCGTCCCGCCGGTGGCCACGCCATCTTCGTCGACGCCGACAAGGTGCTCACCAACATCCCGAAAGAGGAGTTCCCCGCCCAGACCCTCACCTGCGAGCTCTACCTCGAGGCCGGTATCCGCGCCTGCGAGATTGGCTACGTGCTGGCCGACCGCGACCCCGTGACCCGCGCGAACCGCTTCGGTGGCAACGACTTCGTGCGCCTCTGCATCCCGCGTCGCGTCTACACCAACAACCACATGGACGTCATCGCTGCCGCCCTCAAGAACGTCTACGACCGTCGCGACAGCATCAAGCGTGGTCTGGAGATTACCTGGGAGGCCGAGTTGATGCGCCACTTCACCTGCCAGTTCAAACGTCTGGGTTAATTCCTTGACGGAACGCTGATACAACCCTAAGGCGCGCCGTCGAACGACGACGCGCCTTAACTAATAAAGCGTCTATGACCATCACAGAAGCCATCTCACGCTTTGGCGACTACATCGCCACCGAACGCCGCATGGCGTCGGGCACCGTACGCAACTATCTTGGCGACCTCGAGGATTTCTCCTCGTGGCTCGCTGCACAGGATATCACGGACCTCGACGAGGTCACCGCCCGCGAGGTGCGGGGATGGCAAATGGAACACATGGAGCGCGGCGAGCATGCCGGCACCGTAAAACGGCGCCTCTCGTCGCTGAGTAGCTTCTTCCGCTACCTGCGGCGCCACGGCCTCTTCAAGGCCGACATCATGGCTAAGGTCTCCGCCCCCAAGCAGCCCAAACGGCTACCCGTCTTCTTCAAGGAGAAAGAGACCGAACACCTCTATGACGAGGGACTCTTCGCCGACGACTTCATGGGTCAACGCGACAAGTTGATGCTACGCATGCTTTATGAAACCGGTATGCGCCGCTCGGAACTCGCAGGCCTCAAAATCACCTCGGTAGATTTTTCTTCTTCGAACATTAAGGTACTGGGTAAGAGGAACAAAGAAAGAATCATACCCATAGAAAATGAATTGGCACACAATATTAAACAATATATTGCGTTAAAGGAACAAGAAATGGGACCTAGCGAATGGCTTTTCGTAGGGGCCAAGGGGCGGCAGATCACGCCACAGGATGTGTACCAAACAGTGAAACGCTACATGACGGTGCTCTCCGATGCCGACCGTATCAGCCCCCATGTATTCCGCCACAGCTTCGCCACCCATATCCTGAACGAAGGAGGCAACATCGAGGCCATCAAAGAGTTGCTCGGCCACGCCGACCTCGCCACCACCGAGGTCTACACCCACGTGACCCGCGAGCACCTCAAAGAGGTCTACAAGCATGCGCACCCGAGGAATAAAGGTTAACGATTAATGGTTAACGGTTAAAGATGAGAGATAAAAGATAAGAGTTGAGAGATAAGAGAAAAAGATAAGAGTTAATTACGGTATCACGACCCTTTAAACCCTCAAACCCGTTAAACTTTAAACGTTAACCGTTAAACTTTAAACGTTACAAACAACTAACCCTATATATAGAAAGGAGTACATTATGAACACAACCATCAATTCGGTGAAATTCCGCGCCGACGAGAAACTCGAGAAATTCATCAATGAGAAAGTGGCCAAACTCGACCGCATGATTGACAACGCCGTCCGTTGCGAGGTGACCCTGAAGGTCGAAAAGCCCGAAAGCGATAATAACAAAATTGCCGAGCTCCGTATCATTGTTCCCGGCAAGGACCTCTTCGTGACCAAACAGGCCGACACCTTCGAGCAGGCCGTTGCCGACGGTGTCGACACCCTCAAGGTACAGATTGAGAAATACAAAAACGCCTAAATCTCAACCTCAAACAAAAAGAAACCCTCCGGTTGGAGGGTTTCTTTTTTTATTATTGTTTACTTTCTATTCCACACAGGAGAGGTTGCTCTCGAAAGCCTCCATGAATTCCTTCAATGCTTCGGAATCTTCGAGGTACTGACGATGATAGTCGTTGTACATCCGATGGTACTCCTCGGAACACTCGTTGCGCTGGGTGACATCCTTCATCTCGCTGCATTCGCAGTATTTCTCTGCCACCTTCTTACCATCGGCGGCAGGACCACATGAGGAAACAATAGTGGCCATCGCAAGGAGGCCTAACGGGAGAAGAATCTTTTTCATGTCCAGAGGAGCATTTAGGGGGTTCGAAATTTTTTGCAAAAGTAAATCTTTTTTTGCGTCTATACAAAAAATATTTTAGAACTTCCTGCGAACATCCCCATAGCGCACTGTTTGACTTGCATTTGGATGAGAGAAAAAAAGAGACGCTGTCGTAAAGACAGCGTCCTTTTCTTTGATATTACTGCTGTGCGACTTATTTGTTGCAAGCTTCATAAGCAGCCTTGAAGGCCTCTTCGTACTCCTTGGTAGCGACGCTATCCTTCTCGTACTTGGCCTGGTCCTTCTGAGCCATCTCCATGAGCTCGGTGGCGCACTTCAGAGCCTCTTCCTGTTTGCCGTCCTTGCCGAGGGTCTCGCACTCGCAGGATTTCTTAGCCAAAGCTTCAGCATCGGATTTAGCGCTGCTGCCGCAAGCGGCCATCATGGCGACCAGTGCGAAAGCACTGACAGTAAGCATAACTTTCTTCATGTTTTTAATTTTTTGGTTATTAATTATGTTAATTGGACGATAATTCACCTAAATATTTTGCAAAAATACGAATATCTTGGCACCTGGGCAAAAATAATTTCAAAAAATTTCTTAAAACAAATATTGATACCTATGCAATAAAAAAGGTTTTTTTTTGTTATTGTCTTATACTCTTAAGATATAAAAAAACAAACAAATAACAACTATGGAAATCAATACCCTTAACATCGACGAGAGTGCCAAACTGAATGCCCAGAGTTGGCTTGACGGAGCATACGACGAGGCCACTAAGCAGGCCATCCGTGACATGGCGGAGCAAAATCCCAACGAACTCAACGAGAGTTTCTACCGCACCTTGGAGTTCGGTACTGGCGGCCTGCGCGGCATCATGGGCGTGGGCACCAACCGCATGAATAAATATACTGTGGCTATGGCCACACAAGGATTAGCGAACTATGTGAAGATGGTCAATCCCAACGAGAAAGAGTTGCGTGCCGCTGTCAGTCACGACAGCCGAAACCACAGCCGCGAGTTTGCTGAGATTACTGCCAACGTCCTCGCAGCCAACGGCTACAAGGTCTACCTCTTCGACGGCATGCGTCCCACCCCAGAGCTGAGTTTCGCCGTGCGCCACTTCAAATGCCACACCGGCGTAATGGTTACCGCCAGCCACAACCCCAAAGAGTATAACGGCTACAAAGCCTACTGGAGCGACGGCTGCCAGTTGACGGCTCCGCACGATACCGCCGTCATCGACGAGGTGCTGAAAATCAAAAGCATTGCCGACGTAAAGATGAGCGGCGGTGAGAAGAATATCACTATCATCGGCGAGGATGTCGATAAGGTCTACCTCAACAGAGTGGAAGCCAACAGCCTCAACCCCGAGCTCATCAAGAAACACCACGACGTGAAGATTGTCTACACGCCACTGCACGGTACCGGCATCACCCTTATCCCACGAATGCTCAAGCAGTTGGGATTCACCAACGTCAATGTCGTCGAAGCACAAGCCGTTCCCGACGGTAACTTCCCCACCACTCCTTCTCCCAACCCCGAGGAGAAGGCAGCCATGAAGATGGCCGTGGAACTGGCCCAGCAGATCGATGCCGACATCGTTTTCGCCTCCGACCCCGATGCCGACCGCGTAGGTGTGGCTGTAAAACGTCCTGATGGCGAATGGATGCTCCTCAACGGCAACCAAACCATGAGCGTCCTCATCTATTATATTGTCAAGCAGTGGCAGGAGAAACACCTGCTTACCGGTAACGAGTTCATGGTGAAGACCATCGTCACCAGCGAGTTGCCTGCCGACATTGCCACACGTGCCGGCATCAAGATTTACGACGTGCTGACGGGCTTCAAGTTCATTGGTGCCAAGATTCTCGAACTCGAAGGTATCGAGACCTTCATCGCCGGTGGCGAGGAGAGCTACGGCTATATGATTGGCGACTTCGTGCGCGATAAGGACGCCGTGGCCGCCTGCTCGATGATTGCCGAAATTGCCGCATGGGCCCGCGAGAACGGCAAGACCTTCTTCGACGTGCTGGTGGACATCTACCGCGAGTACGGCTTCTACAAAGAAGGCCTCGTCAGCGTGGTTCGCAAAGGCAAGAGCGGTGCCGAAGAAATCCAGCAGATGATGAGGGACTACCGAAGCAACCCGCCTGCCGAAATCGACGGCGAGAAGGTGGTATGCATCAAGGACTACCAGACCCATGAGAGCAAGGACCTTGTGAGCGGCAAGGTCACCCCCATCGACCTGCCGAAGAGCAACGTGCTACAGTTCTTCACCGACAAGGGCAACAAGGTCACCGTGCGTCCCAGCGGCACAGAGCCCAAGATTAAGTTCTACTTCGGCGTGAAAGGCGAGCTCTGCTGCAAGGAGAGCTTCGACAAGACCAATGACGCCCTCGACGCCAAGATTGAGAGCATCAAACACAGCATGAAGCTGGTGTAAGGAATGAACCTGCCGAGCAAAATACTGGAAGAGGCCGTAGAGCAGTTGGCGAGCCTGCCAGGCGTGGGCAAGCGGTCAGCACTGCGCTACGCCCTCTTTCTTATGAACGAGGAGGAAAGCAAGGTACGCGACCTCAGCGAGGCCTTGCTGCACCTAAAGACACATCTGCACCATTGCCGCCACTGCCACAATGTCAGCGATACCGAGGTATGCCCCATCTGCGCCAGCGAGAAACGTCAGAAAGGACTTATCTGCGTAGTGGAGAACGTGCAGGACGTGATGGCTGTGGAAAACACCCAACAATACCGCGGCCTCTACCATGTGCTCGGCGGCATCATCTCGCCCATCGACGGCATCGGTCCCAGCGACCTCGAGATAGCGTCGCTTATCCGCCGCGTGGAGACTGGCGACCCCTACCCTGTCGAGGAGGTCATTTTAGCACTCCCCACCACCATGGAGGGCGACACCACTAACTACTATATCAACAAATTGCTACACCCCATGGGGGTGAAAGTCACCACCCTGGCCCGCGGTGTCGCCGTGGGCGACAGTCTGGAATACGCCGACGAAATCACCCTCGGCCGCAGCATTATGAACCGAATACCGTTTGAAGGATGAAGATACTGTTACTATTGACTTTTATTGGACTTCTGTCTTGTAATACTCCAGATATTCCGAAAAATCCAGAAATCTCCGATACCGAGAGCGTCAGCCTCTCCCTTGACGAGGACATCGGTGAGATGCTCTTGGTGGGCTTCCGCGGCACCTCCATCGACAGCACACACCATATCTGGCGTGACATTCGTGACTATCACGTAGGCAGCGTCATCCTCTTCGATTTCGACGCCCCCACAGGCAGCCGCGGTCGCAATATCAAGAACGCCCAACAGCTAAAATCCCTATGCTCACAACTACACACCCTCTCCCCCTCGCTCCTCATCGGCATTGATCAAGAAGGGGGTTATGTCAGCCGTCTCAGCACTCGCTACGGCTTCCCTAACATCCTGTCGGCACAGAAGAGTGCCGCTCTGGGTAACGACACCGTGCGACACTATGCCCGCCTGACAGCCATGACGCTCCACAACCTCGGCATCAACCTGAACTTCGCCCCTGTGGCCGACGTCAACGTCAATCCCAACTGCCCCGTTATCGGCAAGATAGAACGCTCCTTCTCGTCCGATACCACCAGGGTGGCCGAATGCTGCGCCCTCTGGATAGAAGAACAGCGTGCCCAAGGGGTGGCCAGCTGTCTGAAGCACTTCCCCGGTCATGGCAGCGCCAAAGGCGACACCCATAAAGGACTCGTCGATGTCAGCAAGACCTGGCAGCGTCGCGAGTTGGCACCATACCGCAACCTTGACAACATCGACATGGTGATGACCGCCCACGTCATCAACCGACAGCTCGACCCCGCGGGTCTACCGGCCTCCCTCTCGCCCCGCATCACCTCCTATCTACGCGATAGCCTACATTTCAACGGCGTGATAGTCACCGACGACCTTGCCATGGGAGCCATCGTCAACCAGTACAATTTCGAACAGACCATCCGCATGGCTGTGCTGGCAGGTGCCGACCTCTTGTGCCTGAGCAACAATGGTAGTACCTACGACAATAATATTGTACCCAAAGCTGTAAAAGTGATCAAACAGATGGTGGCCGACGGCGAAGTCTCGGAAGAACGCATCCACCAGTCAGCCTCCCGCATCCGTGCGTTGAAAGAATACGGGAAAAAATAAAAATGTTGTTTATTTGAAATTTTATTTGTACATTTGCATCTATTGAATAAATATAACAAAACAAACTAAATACTTGAAAGTTATGGCAAAAGAAGTGAACGAAGCCGATGCTATGAAGCTGGAAAAACTGAAAATCCTCCAGAGTACCCTCGACAAGATAGAGAAGAGCTATGGTAAGGGCTCCATCATGAAATTGGGCGACCGTCCCGACGAGCAACTCGACGTCATCTCCACCGGCTCCATCAGCCTCGACATGGCGCTGGGCGTCGGCGGTTTCCCCCGCGGCCGCGTCATCGAAATCTACGGCCCCGAGAGCTCCGGTAAGACCACCTTAGCCATCCACGCCATCGCCGAATGCCAGAAAGCCGGCGGTATTGCTGCCTTCATCGACGCCGAGCACGCCTTCGACAGTTTCTACGCCAAGAAACTGGGTGTCGACATCAACAACCTCCTGGTCTCGCAGCCCGACAACGGCGAGCAGGCCCTCGAGATTGCCGACAACCTCATCCGCTCTGGCGCCATCGACATCATCGTCATCGACTCCGTGGCCGCCCTCACCCCCAAGGCCGAGATTGACGGCGACATGGGCGACAGCAAAGTGGGCCTGCAGGCCCGCCTCATGAGCCAGGCCATGCGCAAACTCACCGCCACCATCAGCAAGACCAACTGCTGCTGCATCTTCATCAACCAGTTGCGCGAAAAGATTGGCGTCATGTTCGGAAACCCCGAGACCACTACGGGTGGTAACGCCTTGAAGTTCTACGCTTCCGTCCGTATCGACATCCGCCGCACTCAAGCCATCAAGGACGGCGACCAAAATATCGGCAACCGCGTGAAGGTCCGCGTGGTAAAGAACAAGGTGGCCCCTCCCTTCCGCACTTGCGAGTTCGATCTCATGTTCGGCGAAGGCATCTCCAAACTGGGCGAGATTATCGACCTCGGTGTCGACCTCGACATCGTCCACAAGAGCGGCTCGTGGTTCAGCTATGGCGAGAGCAAGTTGGCACAAGGACGCGAAGCCCTCAAGCAGCTGCTGCGTGACAATCCCGAACTCTGCGACGAGCTGGAGGAAAAAATCCGCACCGCACTGAAAGAAAAACAAGAGAATGAATAAAAAACTCCTCCTCCTTGCGCTGACCCTTGCCTGGGGTACCCTATGGGCTCAGGATGTGGTGCGCGACAGCACCAAGGCAACCGTCATCTCTGCCGACAGCATCGCCGTTGACAACGATGACGACGAGCCTAATGTCATTGGTGCCAAACCCATGCCTCACAAAATCAAAGGAGAAGCCAATATCCTCGGGGCACCCATCTATTACGACAACGAGGGTTATGCCATCGGCACTGAAGACACCGCCTCAAGGGCCGTCCAACTCCCCCATGGCGACGAAGTGATGTACAGTGTAGAGCCCGAAGAAAAGAATGTCTTCAACCATTTCTTCCTCGAAGGCGAATGCATCTCCACCTTCCGCCCCATAGCCGTAGGCCTCAATTTCACCTACCTGCCACGAAGGGTAGGTGTCTACGGGTCGGTGCTCTTCGGCCAGAACCGCAAACCCTATTTCTCGCTGGGTGGCGCTCTGCGCCTCGCCACGCCTACCCTGTGGCTCGACATCCATCTCTATGGCGGTGCCACTTGGCACACCTCCATAGGTGCCGAGGCGGGAATCCGCTTCGCCGAGACTGCACGCGACAATGGCCGCTTTGCTTGGCGCTCGGCATCGATAGGATGGGCTAACTACAGCGGACATAACTACCTCACCATTGGCCTCAGCGTCGAGCTTTCCGCCTTGATAGGCCTTGCTATCTGGTGGTTCTAATTCTTAAGAAGATGTATGTTATCGATGAAAAACGCGAAGAACGCGAGATAAAAGCCAAGTACAACGAGCTCATCAAAGCCTGTCGTGCATTGAAACCCCTCACACCCAGTGAGGAGTCAGATATCTTCCGCGCTTTTCAGATGGCCAAAAAAGCTCATGCCGGCACCCGTCGCAAGAGTGGCGAACCCTACATCTTCCACCCACTGGCAGTGGCCCTTATCGCCGTCAAGGAAGTAGGGCTGGGTCCCATCGCCGTCATCTCAGCTTTGCTGCATGATGTAGTGGAGGATACCGACATCACCCTCGACGAGATACGCATGGTCTTCGGGGACCGTGTGGCCATTATCGTCGATGGTGTCACCAAGATAGAAGATGTCATGCTCCTCCAGCAGTCGGAGAGTAAGCAGGCCGAGAACTACCGCAAGATTCTGCTCTCGATGTGCCACGATGCCTATGTCATCTTCCTCAAGCTATGCGACCGACTGCACAACATGCGCACTCTGGGGTCGATGAAAGACACCAAAAAACTCATCATCGCCTCCGAAACCTCCTACCTCTATATCCCTCTGGCTCACCGACTGGGTCTCTACACCATCAAAACCGAGCTCGAGGAACTGGTGATGCGCTATACCAACCCTGAGAAATATGCTGAAATAGAAGCCAAGATTGCCGCCTCTGCCGACAAAGGCAAACAGTTGGAGGATGCTCTCTATGCTCCTCTGCGCCAAATGCTCGACGAAGCCGGCTACCAATATACCCTCAAGACCCGCACGAAGTCCGTCTACAGCTGCTGGAAAAAGATGGAGAACAAGAATGTGGACTTCGACGAGATATATGACCTTTTCGCCGTACGCATCATCCTCCACAGCATTCCTCGCGAAAAGGAGAAAGAGGAATGCTTCAAGGTCTTCGGCATGATTACTGGCAAGTTCGAACCCAATCCCAACCGCTTCCGCGACTGGATTACCCACCCCAAAACCAACGGCTATGAGAGCCTGCAGACCACGGTGATGGTTCCCAAGCCCGTAAGCTGCTGGGTGGAAGTGCAGATACGCACCGAACGTATGGACACCATCGCCGAAAAGGGCATGGCGGCCCACTTCCTCTACAAGGAGGCACACCCCGAAGAGCATGTGGAAAACAACCCCATGGAGGAGTGGCTACAGCAGATACGCACCTCGCTGGAACAGAGCGACAAGAGCGCCCTCGACCTCGTCGAGGAGTTCAAGGAAGCCCTCTACACCAAAGAGATATACATTTTCACCCCACGTGGCACCACCATTACCCTTCCCTCGCGAAGCACCGTGCTCGACTTCGCCTACGCCATCCACACCGACCTCGGTCACCACTGCATCGGCGCCAAAGTCAACGGCCGAGTGGTGAGCCGCAACGAGCGACTCCATACCGGCGACCAGGTGCAGGTACTCACCACAGCCAACACACTGCCCACCGACGAATGGCTCTCCGAATGCCAGACCTCGCATGCCAGAGAAGCCATCAAAGACTACCTACGCGCCCACAAGAAAGAGCACTCCGCCGAAGGACGGAAAAAACTAAAAGAATACTATAAAAAACTGCATATCAGGGACAACTCCCAAAACTGGGGACAGCTGAAGCGCTTCCTCGGCAACCCCTCCGACATCGATGTTCTCTATGATATCGCCGTCGGTACCGTCACAGAGCACCAAGTGGCCGAATGCTTCGGGAAGGCACGTCCTGAACCCAACCTCATCTTCCTCGACAAATACAAGCAACTCACCACCCCCTTCCTTCTCGACAAAGAATACGAGAACCTACCCACCGAGACAGCCTCCTGCTGCAAGCCCGTACAGGGCGACCAAGTGGTGGGCATCGTGCAGAACGGCAAAATCATGGTGCACCGCACCAACTGCAAAGAGGCCATGAAAGAGATGGCCAACCATGAGAACCACACCATCCGCGCCAAATGGCGTCCCGGCGAGCAGCTCTCGCTGCTGACGGGTATCTCGCTTACCGCCATCGACCGCAAAGGTCTGCTTCAAGAAATCACTCACCACATCTCAGAAGAGCTCGACCTCAATATGCGCGCCATTACCCTCGAGACCTCCGAAGGGGTGGTCCGCGGCATCATCATGCTCTATGTCAACGATGTGGAGAAACTCAACAGTCTTATCGCCAAACTCAAAGACATCGATGGAATCGAAGACGTTAGACGCATTTAAACGCCTCAGCGACATCCTGGACACTCTACGAAAAGAGTGTCCGTGGGACCGCAAACAGACGATGAAAAGCCTCCGCTACCTCACCATCGAGGAGGTTCACGAACTCAGCGAAGCCATCATCGCCTTGGAAGGTGAAAAGTTAAAAGCGAATGGCGAAACATCAGACACAAACAATACCTCTCACCTCTCACCTTTAACCTCTAACCTTAAAAAAGAACTTGGCGACCTCGCCATGCATATCCTCTTCTATTGCAAAATTGCCGAAGAACAGGGTCTCTTCTCCACCACCGATGTCTACAATACCATCTGCGACAAGCTTATAGCACGTCACCCCTTCATCTATGACAAGGAAAACTACCACGGCGAGGACTGGGAACAACTGAAGATGCGCGAAGGCCGCAAGAACGTCCTCGAAGGCGTTCCCGACAGCCTGCCCACCCTCGTCAAGACCGTCCGCATGCAGGAGAAGGTGGCGGGACATACCGACAATACCACTGAACCTACAGAGATGACGGAGGAGGAATTTGGACAGAAACTCTTCGACCTTATCGACTGGGGCCGCCAACACGGCATCAACGCCGACGACGCCCTATGTCTGGCCAACCGCCGCTTCAAAGAGCAGCATTCTAAATAAAAAACACCGCCCTTTCGGACGGTGTTTTCGTTCTACCTAATTACTTATTTACTGCAATTTGGCCAATGCCTCTTTCATGCGACGGAGGGCTTCGCGGAGGAGGTCCTCGCTGGTGGCATAACTCAGGCGGATACAGCTGTCGTCGCCGAAGGCAGAGCCCATCACCGTAGCCACACCAGCCTCATTCAGCAGATAGAAGGCCATGTCGGTCGAGTTCTCAATCTTCGTGCCGTTGTAGCTCTTACCATAATAAGAACTGCAGTCGGGGAAGAAATAGAAAGCGCCCTGCGGCAGACGCACCTTGAGGCCGGGAATGTCGCAGAGGAGTTTGTATACCATATCACGGCGCATCTGGAAGATGTTGCGCATATCGATGATGTCCTTTGAGGTCTTGGGATCCATCAACATGGCGCAGACAGTGGCCTTCTGGGCAATGGAGCAGGTGGCACTGGTCACCTGGCCCTGCAGCTTGTTGGCGGCCTTGGCGATGACCGTGGGGGCGGCAATGAAACCGATACGCCAGCCGGTCATGGCGAAACCCTTGGCAACACCGTTGACGGTGATGACGCGCTCCTTGACTTCGGGGAACTGGGCGATACTCTCATGCTTGCCTACGAAGTTGATGTGCTCGTAAATCTCGTCAGCCATGACGAAGAGGTTCTCATGCTTGGCAACCACGTCGGCGATACCCTTCAGTTCCTCCTTGGTGTAGAGCATACCCGTGGGGTTGGAGGGGGAAGAGAACATGATGAGTTTAGTGCGGGGAGTGATGGCGGCCTCGAGCTGCTCAGGGGTCACCTTGAAGTCGTTCTCCAACTTGGTCTTCACAAAAACACACTTACCCTCGGCTAAACGGACGAACTCCTTGTAGGAGACCCAGAAGGGAGTGGGGATAATCACCTCGTCACCGGGATTGATGAGACACTGCACCACCTGGAACAAGCTCTGTTTGGCACCGGTGGAAACGACAATCTGCTCAGGCTTGTACTCTAAGCCGTTGTCGCGCTTCAGCTTGGTGCAGATAGCTTCCTTGAGGTCGGGATAACCTGGCACAGGGGGATAATGAGTAAAATTGTCATCGATAGCCTTTTTGGCAGCTTCCTTCACCACCTCAGGGGTGTTGAAATCGGGTTCGCCGATGGAGAGGCTGATGACATCTTTGCCCTGGGCTTTGAGCTCGCGGGCTTTGGCAGTCATGGCCAGAGTCTCGCTCTCGGCCATATTGAGGATTCTATTGGACAGGATTTCCATAATATTTTGAGGTTTTAAGGGTTTTAAGGGTTTGAGAGGTTTGAAGAGACTCATTTAGGTATTTGATGTGGTTGTTTATTGCGGAGGAAATAATTTTGCATTCACTGAGGAGCTGTTGGAACTGATCTTCGGTACAGTAATCCAACTCCCTACATAAATATGCCATACTGCGTACTTCTGCACAACTTCCTTTTGCAATACTAAGAAACTTAATGAAGGCCTGAGGGGTTTTGTATTCGCTTCCTTCGGCAATATTATTCATAATGGATACAGATGCTCGTTGTATCTGGTCTTTAAATCCATAATCTCTATTTTCTCTCATTAAATTGTATACCAATAGAGTCAGACTTTTGGCATGTATCCATGTTTTTAATTCTTCAAAATAGGCCATACTACAAGCCCCCCTCTTTAACCTTTTCAACCTCTTTAACCTCTCCAACCCCTCTAAAAGTGAAGAGAAGGTTGCCGAAGAAGTTCCATAGCGTCGTCACGGCAACGGCGACAATCCATAGGATATAGAAACGGGGGTCGCCTTCGGCAGCCCAGTCGGGCAGCAGAAGGCTCTGCAACCAAAGGGTACCACTGTTGATGCCCAATCCAACGACAGAGACGATGAAGAACTTCATGTACTCCACCGCCACCTGCTTCTCCTGACTGCGGAATGTCCAAACACGGTTGAGGAAATAGTTAGAGGAGGCTGCGACGACAAAACCTATGATGTTGGCCACAAACTGATTGATTCCCACCACATCGCGCAGCAGGTAGAGTAACCCTCCATGAATGACAAATCCGGAAGCGCCAACGATTCCGAATTTGACAAACTTTGTTAAAAGCGGCTTAAATTCCATTTAGTTAAAGACTTTCTCGTCGGCACTGTGGATAATGCCGGTCTTACGAATCTTGCCCTTCTTGTTGCGACCTTTCGACTTGCTGATGCGCGGTTGCGGTTTCTTCACTCGCGGCACTATCTTGGTGTCGCCGCTCTCGTTGACCTCGAGTCCATAAACCTTGCGGGTCGAGAGGTTGACCTTGAGGTGCCAGAAGTGGCCACAGCCACCGCGCGTGAGAATCACGTCGGAAGCCAACATCTCGTCGCTCATGTTGTCGTCCCACAGACCATTGACCCACACAATATGGTCCCCACGGTCGTTGGTGAAGCCCACATACTGGCGACGGTACATACGCATATGCTCGTCGATGATGGGGCACATGCCCTCCTGGTTGTAGTGGTCTCTGTTCACATAGGCGATGCGCTTCTGCAGCAGACTCTCCGTCTCGGCAATCTCCTCGTCAGTGGGGGTAAAACGGCCGTCCTGGCCTTCGACAGTGAAGTCCACCTCCACATCCTGATGGAACGACCAGCCGTGGTAGTTGTTGCCCCACACCTCGGAGACTTTCCATTTTTCGACGGGTTCTATATACTCCTGGGCACTGGCAAAAGTAGCGAACAGCGTGATTCCAAGAGCGAAAAAGAGTTTCTTTATCATTCTTCTTGTACTTTATTTTCAAATGCAAAAATACTCATATTTCACCACCTGTGCAAATTTTTTTTTGACATTGCAAAAAAAGTAGTATTTTTGCATTTTGAAATCATTAACGCAAAAAGTATTAAAATAGTATAAATTATGAACAAATTTGTCACTGTAAAAGAGGCCGCCGACAAAATTCACGACGGCATGACCGTTATGGTCGGAGGATTTTTGGGTGTCGGTAACCCCATCGCCCTTATCGACGAACTTGTGGCCCGCAATGTCAAGGACCTCACCATCATCTGCAACGACACCGCCTATCCCGAAGTGGGCGTCGGCAAACTCATCACCAACCATCAGGTGAAAGCCCTCATCGCCACCCATATCGGTACCAACAACAACACCATCGACCAGATGAATGCTGGCGAGCTCAAGGTTACCCTGCAGCCTCAGGGCACCCTCGCCGAGCAGATCCGCGCCGCTGGTGCAGGCCTCGGTGGCGTCCTCACTCAGACGGGCCTCGGCACCGTCGTCGAGAACGGCAAACAGAAAGTCACCGTCGACGGCAAGGAGTACCTCCTCGAGAAACCCGTCCATGCCGATGTCGCTATCATCGGTGCCAACATCAGCGATGAGGAAGGCAACCTCGTCTACAAGGGCACTTCCCAGAACTTCAGCCCCATGATGGCCACCGCAGCCGACACCGTCATCGTCGAGCCTCAGGAAATCGTCAAAACCGGCAGCATCTCCCCCGAGAACGTCAAGACCCCCGGCATCTTTGTCGATTATATCATCAAAGGCTGAAAAGGTTAGCCCCCTTTAAACCCTCTTAAACCCCTTAAACCCCTTAAACCTTTTAAACCCCTTAAACCTTTTAAACCTTTTAAACCCTTTAAACCTTTTAAACCCTACAATATGGCAGTTACCTCTATGCTTCGCGTTCGCATGAGCGCCAAAGACGCCCACTACGGCGGAAACCTCGTTGACGGAGCCCACATGGTTCACCTCTTTGGTGATGTGGCCACCGAACTTTTAATCAAACAAGACGGCGACGAAGGCCTCTTCTGCGCCTACGACATGGTGGAGTTCAAGGCTCCCGTTTATGCCGGCGACTATATCGAGGCTTACGGTGAGATCACCCATGTCGGCAACACCAGCCGCAAGATGAAATTTGAGGCCTACAAGGTCATCCGCACCCTTCCTGAGATTAGCGCCAGCGCCGCCGAGGTCCTCGAGGAGCGCATCCTCGTGGCCCGTGCCACCGGCACCTGCGTCACCCCCATGGATTGCCAGCGCTACAACAAACCCGCAGCCAAGAAAGCCGTGGCCAAGAAGGCTGCCGCCAAGAAAGCTGCTGCTACGGTGAAGAAAGCCGCCGCTACAGTGAAGAAAGCCGCCGCCCCCGTGGCCAAGAAAGCCGCTGCTAAGAAAGCTGCTCCCGCCAAAAAGGCTGCTCCCGTAAAGAAAGTGGCCGCCAAGAAGGCTGCTCCCGCCAAAAAGGCTGCAAAGAAAACTACGGCAAAAAAGAAATAAGTAACAACTTATAGGCCACATAAGTAGCATCCCGACACCTTTCAGGTGTCGGGATGTCTCATTTATAGCCGATTTTCATACGCTTTAGTCGGCCTCGTAGATGAGCAGGCGGCCTTCGGCCCAGATGAAGAGCAGCGGATCTTTGTCGCCGGGTTTCGAAATCCAGCAGCCTCCGTTGTCGGGATCGATGACCATATTGCAGTATTTCTTGTTGATTTTCTGCTCGGCCAGCAGGTGGTCGTTGTTGTCGTATACCTGCAGGTAGGTGTCGCCGTCGTCGCGCACGATGGCATACATGATGTCGCCACTGATGCCGTAGGTGACAATGTCGACCTTGTAGGTGTCGCGCACATAGTCGCGCACCACGACGACATCCGTCACATGGTAGTCATACCAGTAGCTGTTGCAGTAGTGCCAGAATCCAGGCCAGTACCAGGCACGCGGGACGATGGGATCCCAGTAGATGGGGTGGCAGTGCACCACATAACCGTGCCAGGGGTGATAGAAGTAGGGGGCGGGGTGGATGGGACGGTGACTGGGAGGCAGCACGCCGGGATGACCGGGACGGGCATACCCCACACCGCCATGATGACCGGGATTGCCGGGGGTGTTGTGGACGGGGGCACCATGCGAACTGACACCCGGGGCGCCGGCTTTGTCTCTCGTGGCCACACCGCCACTCGGGGCACCGGAACGTACGGCACCGCCACGCGTACCACTATAGGAACCACGCGCGGGAGCGCCACTGTAGCTGCCACGGGTGGCAGGAGTGCCACTGTAGGAACCACGCGCGGGAGCAGGGGCGCTGCTGGTGGAACTGCTGCGCGTAGGAGCAGACGGAGCACTGGTGACACTGCTCGAACGATTAGAACTACTAGAATAACTAGGACTACTAGACCTACTCGAGCTGCTGAAGCTGCTACTGCGGCTCGACGAACCGCTGAAGGAACTGCGGCTGCTGCTCATCGACGAGCTGTGGCTGCCGCCACCGCCGCCGCGGGACACTCCGCCACCGCCACGGCTGCCACCGCCGCGCTGGGCCAGCGCCGGCGTGAAACTCAGGGCCAAGCCCACCATCATCAGTGCAATCAAATTTCTGGTTTTCATATCGGGGATTTTTTTAGGTTTTAAAGGGTTAAGGGGTTGAAAGGGTTTAAGCGGTTGAAAGGGTTAAAATGTTGTTTTTTACTACTTTATTACTTCTCTACCTACTCCTTATCTCCTGTTGTTTCTGCTGCAAAAATAGAAAGAAACTCCGAGGAAATTTCCCCGGAGTTAAAATATTTTTCCCTTTTATATCAAATCAACCCACGTTGCAGCCGGGGGTGACGACATCGCTGGGGGTGAGGAGGACCAGGCGGCCGTCTTTGTCTTCGGCGCTGAGGATCATGCCCTGACTCTCGACACCTTTAAGCTTGCGCGGGGGGAAGTTGGCGATGAAACAGACTTGCTTGCCTACCAACGCCTGCGGGTCGGGATAGTACTTGGCGATGCCGCTGACGATGGTCCTTGTTCCCATACCGTCTTCAATCTTGAACTGCAGCAGTTTGTCGGCCTTGGGGACCTTGCAGCATTCCAAGATGGTACCCACGCGGATGTCCATCTTACCGAAGTCGTCGATGGTGACGTTCTCCTTCACCGCAGCGGGCTGCCAGGCATTCAGCTCGTTCTGGGCCTTGGTGGCCTGCAGTTTGTCGACCTGGGCCTGGATAGTCTCGTCGCTGATCTGCTCGAAGAGCAGTTCGGGCTGGTCAATCTGATGACCTTCCATGAGGAGGTCGGCACGACCGGCATCTTTCCAACCCAAGGCCTGGAGGTTCATGATGCGGTGCATCTTGTCGGCCGTGAAGGGCAGGAAGGGGGCGCAGAGGACGGCCAGATTGGCACAAATCTGCAGCGAGAGGTTCATCACCGTGGCGGTGCGTTCAGGGTCGCTCTTGATGAGCTTCCAAGGCTCGGTGTCGGTGAGGTATTTATTACCCAGACGGGCCAGGTTCATCATCTCGGCCAATGCCTCGCGGAAGCGGTAGGTCTCGATACTGCGGCCTATCTTCTCGGGGAAGGTGGCGAGCTCTTTGACGACTTCGTCGTCGATTGCTTGATTGCCTGATTGCTTGATTGCTTGAGTACGGGCGGGAACCTTTCCGCCATAGAACTTGTGCGTCAGCACGAGGGTGCGGTTGACGAAGTTGCCGAGAATGGCCACCAACTCACTGTTGTTCTTCAGCTGGAAGTCCTTCCAGGTGAAGTCGTTGTCCTTGGTCTCGGGGGCATTGCTGCAGAGGGTGTAGCGGAGCACATCCTGCTTGCCGGGGAATTCCTTCAGGTATTCGTGCAGCCAGACGGCCCAGTTGCGCGAGGTCGATATCTTGTCGCCTTCGAGGTTCAGGAACTCGTTGGCGGGCACGTTGGCGGGCAGGATATAGCTGCCGTCGGCGTGGAGCATCGAGGGGAAGATGATGCAGTGGAAGACGATATTGTCCTTGCCGATGAAGTGCACCAGCTTGGTGTCCTGGTCTTTCCACCACTTCTCCCAGTCGTCGCCCTTGAGCTGCTTGGTGAAACTGATGTATCCGATGGGGGCGTCGAACCAGACATAGAGCACCTTGCCGTCGGCACCCTCGACGGGTACCTTCACGCCCCAGTCGAGGTCGCGCGTGACAGCACGGGGCTGCAGGCCGGCGTCAATCCACGACTTGCACTGACCATAGACATTTGTCTTCCAGTCGCCCTTGTGGCCTTCGAGAATCCACTCACGCAGCCAGGGCTCGTCCTGGTCCAGCGGGAGGAACCAGTGCTTGGTCTCCTTGAGGACAGGCTTCGAGCCGCTGAGGGCGCTCTTGGGGTTGATGAGGTCGGTGGCGTTGAGGCTGGTGCCGCAGGCTTCGCACTGGTCGCCATAGGCGCGCTCGTTGCCGCAATGGGGGCAGGTACCGGTGATGTAGCGGTCGGCCAGGAAACAACCCGCCTCCTCGTCGTAGTACTGCATCGACACCTTCTCCACAAACTTGCCCTCGTCGTAGAGCTTCTTGAAGTAGGCCGCTGCCGTCTCGTGGTGCTCCTTGCTGCTGGTGCGGCTATAGATGTCGAACGAGATGCCCAGCTCGGCAAAGCTGTCCTTGATAATCTTGTGGTAGCGGTCGACGATATCCTGCGGCGTACAGCCCTCCTTGCGGGCCTTGATGGTGATGGGCACGCCGTGCTCGTCCGAGCCTCCGATGAACATCACCTGCTCGCCCTGGGCACGGAGATAGCGCACATAGACATCGGCCGGCACATAGACACCGGCCAGATGGCCGATATGCACAGGACCGTTGGCATAAGGCAGCGCCGAAGTGACAGTGTAACGGCGGTATTTCTTGTCTTTGTCAGTGTAAACCATTGTGATTGCTTGATTGTTTGATTGTTTGATTGCTTGAGTATAGATTGCAAGATTGCTTTATATTGGCCTGCGTCAGCCACTCAAGCAATCAAGCATTTACGCATTCAAGCATTCTTCTCGTTCTCCTCCTCGAGGGTAATCTTCTCGGCACCCAGCAGGATGTTGTACCAAGAGAAGAGCTTCTTCATGTCGGAGGTGTGGACGCGCTCGCGGTCGTAGTCGGGGAGCACGGCAGCCAACAGGTCGGCCAGCTCCTTGCTTTCGGCCTTCTTGGGCTCGAAAGCGGTGGCTTTGCCATCGAGGTGTTTGTATATGGCCTGCATCACATCCTCCAGGGGACGCTCGTCGCTGTCGGTGAAGAGGCGAATCTCACCCAACGAACTGATGCGGTCGTTTTTGAAGACGGGGTATTTCTGACCCGTCACGAGGTTCTTCACGATGGCACCGCCTTTGGTCTGCGACACCAGTTCACTCAGATCCGGCTTACCGGAAATCACTAAGATGTTTGATAAATCCATTGTTAGTATTCGATTTAGTTAATGAGAAAAAATAACGCTGCAGCGAAAAAATTATTGTTTCCGTCGGCGAATTTAACGAATATTAATTAGCCAAGTGGTATTCTCGCAGGCCCTCGATGGGGTCGGCAGCCACCTTGACAATCTCGAGTCCCTTTTCCTTGGCAACGATGTCGAGCAAAGGGCTGATGCGCGCCGCAAAGCCTCCCACGAGGCTCAAACGGTCACAGCACGACAGCCTCTGCAAACCCTCCAGTTGATAGCTGTACCATTCATAAAGACTGACGAGTATCTCCGACGAACAATAGTCATCCTCTATATGCTCCACCGCGAACTTCGCCAGCGACGCCAGGAAGCGGTTGCCATTGGGCTGGTGATAGACGGCCTCCAGAAAATCGTCCTTCGTCATGGGATAAGTCTCATGGAACCTGCCCATTAGATTCCTCGGCATAAGCCCCGTCAGGTAGTCCTGCAGCAGACGACGTCCCACGTGGTTGGCCGACCCATGGTCACCGAGGATATAACCCGTGCTCACAGCCTGCAGGGCTATGCCGTCCCCGTCATAGTAGCAGGCATTGCTGCCGGTACCCAGGATTCCCACCAATCCGTTGTCCCTTCCGCACACCGCCCGGCAGGCACCCAGCATGTCGGTCTCCACATGTATATCGCTCGTTCCAAAGGCCTTGAACAGCAATGCAGCCACACGCTCGCGCTGCTGCTCGCTACCGCAGCCAGAGCCGTAAAAGAATAGGTGAAAGGTGAAAGATGAAAGGTGAAAGGCATTGCGAACGGTGGAGCAGGCGGCGAGGAACTGCTCGTCGGTGGTGAAATGGGGGTTCAGCCCCCCGGTAACCACCTTGTTACCAGATTCCGCCTCCATCCACGTGGTCTTCGTACTCCCACTATCGGCTATCAGTATCATCTCTCTTCTTTGGTAGTTAAGTAGTAAAGTAGTTATCGCTTCGCTCGCCCTGCGGGCAGTAGTTAAGCCAAATGTGTTTTGTTGCTGCCATATTTGCTCCTAGAAATTGTATTGGCTTAACTACTTCTGCCTGCTTGCAGGCTTTGAACTCCTTTGGAATTAAATTAATCCAGTGAAAAACTACTGTCTACTTAACTACTTTGTTTTAAATAATCCCAATTATCTCATTGATATCCTTGATTCCATGTCTTTTGCAGTAGTCCTCCAGGCCGTCGACAATCTTCATCGTCACGGCGGGGTCGATGAAGTTGGCGGTGCCCACCTGGATGGCCTTGGCACCGGCCATCAGGAACTCCAGCGCATCGTTGGCCGTAGCGATACCGCCCAGTCCTATGACGGGAATCTGCACGGCATGAGCCACCTGCCACACCATCCTCACCGCCACAGGCTTCACACAGGGACCGCTCAAGCCACCAGTGATGGTGCTCAGGTAGGGACGACGCTTCTCCACGTCGATGGCCATGCCCAGCATGGTGTTGATAAGCGACACGCTGTCGGCGCCCGCCCCTTCGACCGCCTTGGCGATGTCGACGATGCTGGTGACATTGGGCGTGAGCTTTACTATCAGCGTCTTATGGTACACCTTGCGCACCTCCGCGACCACCTGCGCCGCCATCTCGGGGTTGGTGCCGAAGCCCATGCCGCCCTTCTTCACGTTGGGACAGCTGATGTTCAACTCGATGGCCGGAATCTTCTCCAACTCATCGATTTGCGACGCCACATCGCAGTATTCCTCGATGCTCGAGCCGCTGACGTTGACGATGATATTGGTGTCCAAGTGCTTGATTCTATGGTACACCTCCTTGCAGAATTTCTCCACGCCGCCATTCTGGAGGCCTACGGCGTTGAGCATCCCCGAAGGGGTCTCCGCCATGCGGGGATAGGGGTTGCCCTCGCGGTGAGAGCCCGTGGTGCCCTTGACGATGAAGCCGCCCAGACGCTCGAGGTCCACGAAGTCGGCGAACTCCTCGCCATAACCGAAGGTGCCGCTGGCGGTCATCACCGGATTCTTCAACTGCAAATTATCTATCTTAACTGCTAACATACTCTTATTCTTTGGGGTAGTTAAGTAGTAAAGTAGTTATCGCTCCGCTCGCCCTGCGGGCAGTAGTTAAGCCAAATGTGTTTTGTCGCTGCTATGTTTGCTGCTAGAAATTGTTTCGGCTTAACTACTTAACTACTGTCTCCTTAACTACTTATTAATATACCATTTCTTCATCGTGCTGATATCGAACACCGGGCCGTCCTTGCAGACGCAGCGGTGTCCCTCGTCGGTGTCGGTCACGCAGCAGAGGCAGGCACCGACGCCACAAGCCATCATGTTCTCCAGGCTCACCTCGCAGCGGATGCCGCGCTCGGCGGCACTCCGGGCCACAGCCTTCATCATCGGCGTGGGACCACAGGTGTAAATCATGTCGTAAGGCTCCGCAAAGGCGGGATGTTCCACCACAAGACCTTTATGGCCCAGCGAACCGTCGTCGGTGGCGATACAGAGACGGCCGTAGGGCTCGAACTCGTCGCGCACAGGGATAAGCTCCGCCGTGCGGCCGCCCAGCAGGATGGTACAACCCACCCCCTTTGCTTTCAGCACTTTGCTCAGGTGCAGCAGCGGAGCAATGCCGGCACCGCCACCCACCAGCAGGGCGGAGGTATGAGGTCGGAGGTCGGAGGTAAAACCATGCCCTAGCGGGTAGACCATATTGAGGTGGTCGCCAGACTGCAGCTCCGCGAGCTTGCGGGTGCCGTTGCCGACAACCTGAACCAGAAGCGTCATGGTGCCAGCCTCTTCGTCTACGTCGTGTACCGAGATGGGGCGTCGCAGCATCACCTCGCGCGAGCCCTCCACCAGCACCTCGACGAACTGCCCCGGCGCCACAGGCTGCATCCTCCCGCCGTGCTCCAGCACCAGCGAGAAGTACTTCTCCCCATACTGTCGGCGTTCTAAAATCCTGAAATCGTGTATCTCTTTCATACTCTGTCGTACTACAATTACGCTGCAAATTTACATAAATTACCCGACATACGCAAAGAGACATAAATTTTTTTGTAATGTATAATGTATAGTGCAGAATGTATAGTGCTGGTTTCCAATTTCCATTTAGCAGTTACTTCTTTCAAGGAGGCAAAAAAACGACGCAATACAATAAAATAGAGAAATCTTCGTTTTCAAAATGTCATGTCATTAATTGAACGAAATATTGATGCTATCAAGAGGTTGTGCGCCATTTATGCTGTGTCGCAAATGTCGGTGTTTGGTTCTGTGCTTACCGACCGTTTTAATGATGACAGCGACATCGATATTCTCGTCTCTTTCGATGCCGTGCCCGTTGAGGATTATGCTGAAAACTACTTGCAGTTACAGTCAGCTTTGCAAACTCTTTTGGGCCGCGAAATAGACCTTATCGAGGACAAGGCCATCCGTAACCCGGTTTTCCGTAATCAAGTGGATCGCACAAAAGTACAAATCTATGGATGATTATAGCCAAAAATACCTACTGGATGTACAGAATGCTTGCGAGGAGGTGGAATCATTCTTCGAAGGCAAAAGGATTTTTGCTGATTTTCAGACAGACATCCTTCGCCAACGTGCTGTCGAGCGCAACGTGGAAATAATGGGTGAAGCCATCAACCAATTGCTGAAGCACAACCCAACCATAGTCCTCCCCAATGCAAAGGCTATTATTGGCACTAGAAACCGTGTTATTCACGCATACGATAATGTGACCCCTGAGTTTCTCTGGAGCTTGGTGATAAATCACATTCCAAAGTTGCACGAGGACGTGCGACAATTGTTGGAGAATTAGACAACAGTTTAAACAACCTATCATCTCCGACCCCAGTCGGTGAGGGTATGGTGTTGGTACGTATTTGGTACGGTGTTGATACGGTGTTGGTGTCATTCCATGTCTGATAATCAGTGTGTTATATGTTCATCAAAACAATAAAACGCACATACCCAGAGGATTATGTGCGTTTCTGTGCTTGTAACTTATTGATTTCCAATCCAAGCGTCAGAGGGCAAAACAAGCCGTCACCTCTCACCTTTCACCTCTCACCTTTCGCTACTGGACCAGCAGTTTCTTGGTGGTGGGGCCGGCGGGGGTGGAGATGCGGAGGAGGTAGGTGCCGCGGGGCCAGGAGGAGACGTCGAGGTCGGCCTTGTGGCCCGAGGCGGGAAGGGTGTGGCACTGGCGGCCTTGCTCGTCAAAGACCTCTACCTGCGTCAGGTTGAAGTTGGTGGTGACATGCACTTGCTTCGTTGCAGGGTTAGGATTGATTTCGATTGTCCATCCGGCTTTTTCCACTTCACTGATGCCTTCCGTCGGCTGGGATGCTATCAAAAGCGGGGCGCTCCAGTCGCTCCAGACGGAATCCTGACGGAAGTCGCACATTTTGCGGAGATAGAGACGATAGGTGTTGTCGCGGTGGAAAGACGGCAGAGCCTGCATGGTGTCGGTGGTGGTGAAGAGCAGACCATCGTCGGGGTCCGTCATGTCGTTGCAGACAGCGAGCTGGAAGAGTTCGGCGTCGGTGTCGGAGCGCCAGTGGGCCGAGAGGCTGTCCGCCGACAGCGCCAGCCCTCGCGGCACGCTACATCGCCGCTCGATGATGGGGAAGATGCCACCCCAATAGAGCCAATGCCAAGATGGCCGCATATCTGGCCGCTCGTAATACCCCCCTACAATAACACCGTCACGTTTAATTACACTTAAAATTGGCGTTGTCGGCGGATAGCTCGTATATTCCTTGGGCATGATTGAATGTTCTTCATCCGCACTTATAAAAGTACGCGTATGCTCTAGAGAATACATCCCCACAAAGAAGGTATCGGCAGTACTGTTTTTGCCCCGGCCTTCCAACTTGAATGGCGAATCGAAATAAAACTCATAACAGTTATACGCATCCACACTTTTGTAGGTTTCGGTAGCAGAGTCATAATCATAAAAATACTCAAACCAACATCGTTTTACCAGCGGGTCGGTCCACGTTTTGATTGTGTCTTCTTGGTAGAGTGAATCTATGCTAATTTGACCATACCCCAACGGGTGCCAGTCCATACCCCGCAAGAGCGTCACAAAATAGCCGATTTCCGGACGTGGGAAAGAGTCCATCACTATAGCGATACCGTATATCGTATAGTTGCTATCTTTGTAACCCAAATAAGTTCTAAACTCTTCATTGGGATCCCGCGTTATCTCATAAATGTTGAGAATAGGTGAAGGCCCAATCAAATTAGGAAGGGGATTGAAAGCATACCAAGGGTCGCCATAGCGGACGGTGTCCTGAGACAATGCTGCCGGAATCAGACACGCAACAAAAAGAAACGAGAGAATAAACTTTTTCATAATTGGTATTTTTTTAACTACTACTCTACCGAAAAACAATCCACATTAAAAACATCAGTAGTTACGATTGCCGTAACACGATCGTAACTGCTTATCAAATCAAGTGGTGAATGTGGGTGTACCATGTTCCCATAATATTGTCATAGGATGCTTTTGCGTCTTGGATTTCAATAATCTTACTCACGGGTTGCTCACACGGCTGTACGCGACCACATCATATCTGCCGCCATAGTTGTACGCGACCAGACGATCCAATATTAGTTTTTTCATAGCGTTTCTTTTATATTGTTAATAACGATTAGTTTGTCATTTTATTTTTCCAGGATTTCTGGATTTCCGCCGCAGGCGGGGGAGGAGAAGGAACGCTACTGTACCAGCAGTTTCTTGGTGGTGGGGCCGGCGGGGGTGAGGATGCGGAGGAGGTAGGTGCCGCGGGGCCAGGAGGAGACGTCGAGGTCGGCTTTGAGGCCCGAGGCGGGGGTTTCAAAGAGGAGCCGCCCTCTGAGGTCGTAGGCTTCGATGCGGGTGAGGCCGAAGCTGGAGGTCACCCT
>JAEEGL010272909.1_pt1 | contig 24994 bp, 24 predicted proteins | sample 9134231 | NCBI WGS metagenome assembly JAEEGL01 (sample SAMN16246548, study PRJNA631951) | gut metagenome | biome: gut microbiome; feature: rumen; material: fiber-attached | host: Bos | place: Iran: Karaj | collected 2018-10 | reverse complement strand
TTTTCACAGAAAGAAATAGCTGCCATGCTGCATATGACAACTGAAAATGTAAGGGTGCAGGCGCACAGAGGCAAGAAACTCTTAAAAGACTATATGGAGGAAAAAGGGGTATGAAGTATCGAGATCTGTTACAGGAATACAAGAACGGAACCCTGGATGAGGAAAAGAAAAAAGAAATCGAGGCGGATATTGAGAAACAGGATGCCATAAGTGATTTTCTTTTTGAAAACTCCGAGATTCCTGGGTTGGATGATATTGCAGATAGTGATGCCATTCCGGAAGATAATAAAGAAATGAAGCCATCAAGTGAGGCAGATGATTTCGCTAAACTAATAAACTCAAGGATCCGTAGAGCATTTATAAAAGTCGGAATAACCACCGCATTGGTAACTCTGGCGATTGTCGGTTTTGTCATGTTTGCACTTCCCAAGATTGTAGATGGACAGTATTATAATCCGACTGAAGAGATCGGAAGCGGATTTGAAAAAAGTAATAGGCTGACCGTGGATGTTGCAACATACTCTGAACTGTTTCTTCCGACGAGAAATATATGGAACTGTGATGCAGTAAGCAGGGGATACGGAAAATATTATATATCTCTTTATAGAATGGAAAACAGTTATGCAGGAACACTGGAAAAGGGAGAGTTGCGTTTATACTATCCTGATATACTGAACAGAACGATAAAGCTGGCATTCACTTCAGATGAAAATAGACAGAGCACATGCCTGTTAACAAGTCCCAAGGGTAGTTTCGACTATGAGCCCGATATTATCTCATACTTGAATGAGTACAATGTATATCAGGCATCTGTAACAATGACGAAATCTATGAGATATGATGATTTTGTAAAATGGTGCGAGCAAAATGATATTTATCCAGACTGGTGTGCCATATCAACTTATGTTCAGGGTGGTGATCCGGAAAATCTGCCACTAATGTATAGCGGGATAGAGCATAACGCTTATACGAATGAGCCATGCATTGGCTTTGGAGTAGATTCATATATGAGAGTGAATTATGATCAGGAGAAATATCCAAATCTGAGTGCCTGGGATACATGGCAGGCTATAAGAGATGGCGCATCTGAGTATGACGTTACTTTTGAGCATGTTACAAGTATGCTTGATTACCTTATAGATAATCCACAAATAATCTATATGATACCTGATGGCAATGCTGATCCGGATACACTTAGATCATATAAGAAGCATATTGAAGCAAACGGACTTTATGTCTATGGCTTTGTGTGTGCAGATAATAAAGAAGGATTTGAAAGAATGCAAAATCTTGATGAAGTGGCACATATAGTCGTGGATGTTGAATAACGCATGGTACTTGTAGGCTGTGCTGAATGAATCATTAGAAAACACTTTTTGGAGGCATAATTACGTATACTTCTGTCTTTCACAATTGCACAAAATCTCAATTTTGTGTTAATCTGAATATAGGAGGTGGAGTATGGGAGAAAATTCAGCATATTATAATTCATTAAAACAAAAAGCACTGCAAAACACTGAAAAAATCAAGGTTTTGCTGCCACAGCATGCCCACGGATTTATTGAGGAGTGCCTTCTTAAATATCAGCCAAACACGGCATTCAACTATGCACAGGATATCCTGTTTTTCTACAGATTTCTTCAGGAACGAAATCCCTTATGCCAAAATAAAGAAATTAAAGATATTCCATTTGATGTTATTGAGAATCTGGGACCTCAGGATATCAACGAATTCCAGAATTATGTAGCATCCGGACATAAACCGGATAAAAACGGCGATGTTAAGGCTGCAAATGCACGGGCAATCGCCAGAAAAATGGCTGTTGTGAGGAATTTCTATAAATATCTCATTAAATACGAATATATTAAGACAGATCCGACACTTAAGGCCGTATCAAAGAAAAACGACAGGGAAAGCAAGAAAATAAGGCGCCTTGACCAGGATCAGGTAAAAACGCTGATAAATTCGGTTTCTGACGTGAATTCAGCCACCTTTCGCTCAAAGGTCATGTCCGAAATCACTGCCAAACGTGATCTTGCAATAATAACCCTTATTCTGAACACAGGAATCCGCGTATCAGAATGTGCTGGCCTTGATCTTTCGGATGTTAATTTTACAAAAAATACCATAAATATCGTAAGAAAAGGTGGTTTTGCAGATGAGCTCTATATAAATAATGCTATTTGCAGCACTCTTAAGGACTACATAGACCATGAACGGCAACGATTACTTGATGGAAAAAAGGAAAATGCCCTGTTCATTTCGTTAAAACACAATCGTTTATCTGTGAGAAGTATCCAGCATATGATCGAAAAATATGGAAAAAACTCCGGATTTGATCAGAAACTGACACCACATAAGCTCAGAAGAACCTATGGAACGGCACTTTATAACAAAACAAGCGATATTTATATGGTTGCCGATGTCCTGGGACACAAGGATGTGAATACCACAGTAAAGCACTACGCTGCTATCGAGGAAGAACATAAAAAGAAGGCTTCCCAGGTCGATATTTATGATATGGACTCTGATGATTAATACAAAAAAATCGGAATCTATAAACAAAAACGTAAATCCATTAAATTACTATTAAAAAAGCGCCATCTGCCTTTGCTAAAGCTCGTATCATTATATAATATTTTTACACTAATTAGTTGAGTACAATTTTGATTACTATTAACAAATTTTAATGGAGGCAAATTATGGCTAAAGAAAAATCCGGAAATAATCCTACAGGGATTAGCGCAAAAGATAGCATAAAAACAAAACTTATTTGCGTAATGCTTCTTGTAGCAGCTGTCCCTCTTCTTATAGCTATTATTATCAGCTATAATACTTCAACCACTAAGGCAAGAAATGATGCTATAGACTTACTTGAATCTAATGGAAGATTTGTGCAGACCAAATTTTCCGAAATAGTTTCTGAAAACCTCATAGCACTTCAGATCTTTGCAACCTCACCAAGCGCCGTTAGTTATTTACAAACTTATGGTACTGAAGGACAAACCATACCGGATGAGGTCATGCTTGCCCATATGGATGCAATGAATGAGAAAATCAATGATGGAAACGTCAGCGTTATTCTTTCTCAAGCTTCCGGACAGCAGCTTCTTAGAGCAGATAGAAAAGATCCTGCAAATATAGCAGACAGAGAATATTTCCAACAGGCTGTTTCTACAAAGTTGCCGGCAGTCTCAGATATTGTTGTAAGCAAAGCAGTCGGAAACAGGATTACAATAATCTGTGTTCCTATAATAGATGAGAACGGACAGGTTTTAGGTACTATCCAGAGAAGCTTTGATTTGAATAATCTTCATAATTTCCTTGCTGAGAATATCGATGACGGATATATCACAGATACAAAAGGAATGATGGCGGCTCATGCTCAGTTTGAGATTACACCTGAGGAAGAATATGACCTTAGCGCCTCTCCTTTTATGACTGACAATTCCTCCAATGGTACATATGAGATGGATTTTGGCGAAGGTAACACCTTTGTAGCCTGGTCAAAGGAACCTGTAACCGGATACTATGTTGCTGTTGCCAAGAAAGAATCAGAAATAATGGCAGAAGCCATCCGCTCCGCACTTGTAGTAGTTGTAATTGGTGCCATTTTAGTAATCATAGCCATCATCATTTCCATATTTATGGCAAGAAGTTTTACACAACCTGTCGAGGCTGTTGGAAAATCACTACAGGCTCTCTCAGATGGTCGCTTTGTAAAGGTTACTAAATTTGATAAGAGAAAAGATGAATTCGGAGCCATCTCAAATGCTACAAATGCCGTAATTACTAAACTTGATGAAATAGTTTCGAATATCAAAACTTCTGCTGAAGAAGTTGGTTCATCGTCTTCCGAGCTTTCCGACATGGCCAATCAGATTTCTCAAACAGCTGAGGATGTTTCTAATGCTGTACAGGAAATTGCATCAGGAGCCACACAGCAGGCTGATGAAATTCAGAATGCTTCTGAGAACGTAGGAAGAATTGGCGATGCTGTAGGCGATGTTCAAAAATCAACCGGTGATCTGTCAGATCTCGCAGGCAAGATGAAGGAAGCATCAGAGATTTCAAGCAAATCTCTCGCTGCTCTTCAGGAATCTTCCAATGAGATGACTGAAAAAATTGATGAGATATCAAAGACCATACAGTCTACACAGCAGGCTGTTAACAATATCAGTGAAAAGGTTGAAGGCATCACTTCTATCGCTACACAGACCAATCTCCTTTCACTTAATGCCAGCATTGAAGCAGCAAGAGCCGGTGAAGCAGGAAAAGGCTTCGCGGTTGTTGCTGAAGAAATCGGAAACCTTGCAGAAGACTCCAAGACCATGGCAGATGATATCCGAAAAGAAATGGATATTCTTCTGGAACAGGCACAGGCTGCAGTTGGTGCTGCAGAAGATGTACGACAGGGAAATAATGATCAGCAGATCGCTCTTGGTGAAACCTTAAATGCCGTTAACGGAATGCTTGAGGATATCGGAAGCACAGTAGGTGGCGTTAAACTCATATCCGAAGGTGCAGATACTTGTGATACCTCCAAGAATGCTGTTGTTGATACCATGAGTGCCCTCTCCGCTATTTCCGAAGAAAATGCAGCCTCCTCTGAGGAAACCGGTGCATCCATGCAGGAGCTTTCCGCTACAGTTACAACTCTTGCAGGATCCGCTAACGGACTTAAAGAAATTGCAGATAAACTGAATGAAGAAATGAAATTCTTTAAGTCATAAATTCTCTAAACCTTTATTTGCGAGACTATTTTTAACGATTTAAATAGTTAGTATGTAAAGACTGATAGACTGTGGCTAAATCATAAAAGCCACAGTTTATCAGTCTTTTTGCAAACTTTTCGGATTAAATTTTATCTTCTGAACCAAAAGTGCGTGCTTTGGTCGAGAATACCGGCTTTGTAATATTATATTTACCTTAAAATCCCATCACCCTTTTACTCCTCCTACGGTGATTCCCTGCTTCATCTGGGTCTGTGCAATAATGTATATGATTATTATAGGTATCATGGATATGAGGCTTCCTGCCATCAGCACATTATATTCAGTGTCATACTGTCCATTAAGTGTATTTAGCGCAAGAGTCAGCGTCATCTTATTCTTATCTGACAGCATAACAAGTGGCCACAAGTAATCATTCCAGGCTTCCATGAAAGTTGTTATAGCTAATGTAGCTACTGTTGGAACCATCATTGGCATAATCACATCTTTATATATCTTGAACATTCCGGCTCCATCAATTCTGGCTGCTTCAAGATAATCATCCGGAAGTGCCCTCATATTCTGTACAAGTAAAAAGACAGCAAATGCCTTAAAGATAGCCGGCGAAATAACACTTGTGTATGTATTTATCAAAGAAAACTTATTCATTATGATGAACATTGGGATTAGCGTGATCTGAACCGGTATCATCATGGATGCCAGATACATAGCAAAAACCACATTTGCACCTTTAAATCTAATTTTTGAGATTGCAAAAGCAGCCATGGAAGCTGATAAAACCGTGATCACAACATACATGATCGTGATAAAAGCGCTGTTGGCTATTGCTCGTGCAAAGGGGAAAAGTGTAAATACTTTTTTATAAGAATTAAGTGTCGGCTTTTTAGGAATCCATTGTATAGGAAGTGCCATCAGTGCACCCTTTGACTTTAATGATGTAGAGATCATCCAATACAAAGGGATGGTCACGATAACCACCAGTAGCGCTGAACCTAAGTAAAATAAAACGTTATATATTTGTTTTTTAGTCTTATGATTCATAATGCACCCACACTTTCTGTACCTTCAACTGGATCAGGGTCAAAATGAGTATTATGAGGAACAGTAACCATGAATATGCTGCCGCATATCCCATCTTGAAATAGCTGAAAGCATACGTATAGATTCTTTCAACCATGACCTGCGTCGCTCCATTAGGTCCACCTTCGGTCATAATAAGAACCTGCGGGAATAGCTGAAATGCATTTATAAGTGACATGATCAGGCAATAAAATAACGTAGGTGATAAAAGTGGCATAGTCACACTGATAAGTGTTCTGAGTTTTCCGGCACCATCTACTTTTGCTGCTTCATAATACGTAGGATCTATTCCTCTTAATCCGCCAAAAATATAAAGGCCATAATATCCCATGTCCTTCCACACTGACGCCAGAACTATTCCCGGCATAGCCCAGAACCTGTTTGTAAGCCAGTCCGGACCCTTCATTCCAAATATACCAATGATGGAATTAATTACTCCATATTGTGAACTTAACACCCATTTCCAGATAAGGCTTGCAGCAACCCAGGATGTTAAAACCGGTATATAGAACAACACCCTCATGACTCCGGTAAATTTTTTTTCTGTATTCAGGATGAGGGCTATTACCATTGAAAACACGAATCCAAGCGGAATATACAATACAATGTAATACAGGACATGCAACAGTGTGTTCCAAAACTCTTTATGCGTTAACAAATGTGCATAATTCTCAAACCCTACAAAATGCTCGGGAATAGTGTATACCGTGAACTTTTCAAGTCCGCTCCAATCCGTCATACTGAGCGCTGTTGCCATTAGTATCGGAAGGAAGCTAAATATCACCATTCCGATCACGCTTGGCAGCATGAATGGGATAGCCTGAATTACTTTTTTTCTTTCTTTTGACATTGTTGCCATCATTCACTCTCCGTGCAAAACACGAGCCTGCAACCAAATACGGATGCAGGCTCGTTACTATTACTGTAAGTTTATCTGCTCTTCACAAAGTTTCTGAGCTTCATTAAGTGCTTCTTCTGCAGTGCTTTCACCGCTTGCTGCCTTACTTACTGCATCTGAAATGATGTCTGACATCTGGCTGTAATCTGTAATGATTGGAGGAAGTACAAGTGCATCAAGAGATTCAAATACTGCTTTCCTGTTTTCAGGCGGCGTAATCTCAAGATAACTTGAAAGTGCATTCATATCACTTAATGCCGGAAGATCCCAGCCTGCATCAAGTCTGATCTTTGCTGCCTCATCACTTGAAGAGAGGAATGATAACCACTTCTTTGCAGCTTCTTTTGCTTCATCACTGGCATCATTATTTACAACCAGGGCATTTGCAAAGAAATGTGTAGCCTTATTGGTCTGACCGGGTTCTACACAGATATCCCATGAAAAATCACAGGCATCGGTAAACGTATTAAAGCACCATGTACCGGTAGGAATCATTCCAAGCCTTCCACTTTCAAAAAGATCCCAATCACCCATTCCACCCATCTGTTCCTCTGTGGGCTGAACATTTGTCTTCTGTACTCTGTCTACCATACTCTGAAGCGCTTTTATATTTTCTTCGGAATTAATTGTAAAGGTCTTTCCGTCAGCACTTACAAGGCTTCCACCATACTGAGCTGCTACCTTATAGAATTCGTTGTATGTAACAGGCTGATAAATGCCAAAGATATTGTCGCCAAGTCCTCTTATAGCTTCTGCTGCTTTATCGACATCCTCCCTTGTCCAGGATGAAGTAGGATAATCAATACCTGCCTGATCAAAAAGATCCTTATTGTATACAAGTACTACAGTTGAGAAGTTTTCCGGAAGAGCATATTGCTTTCCATCGTATGTGAATGCTGATAATGCAGTCTGATTAAGACCTGTAGTGTCTGCATCTGAAAGTTCAGCAAGAATACCCTTTGATGCATACGCAGCAAAGTTTTCAATATTCATCTCAAAGCAATCCGGAGCTGTTCCACCAGCTATTCTGGTCTGCAATGTTGTAAAGTAGTCATCCATTGCAATTGTTTCAATCTCCACATTAATATTCGGATTCTTCTCATGAAAAGCCTGATACATAGAATCAAGCGTTGCTTCATTGCCACCTGATGCATTAAAATTAGCATATGTAATTGTGATTGCTTCTTCAGGTTCTGCTGATTTGGCAGTACTTTCAGAGCTGATATCTTCTACGGATGAGCTCTCAATCGCAGTTTCATTTGACGCTTCTGTCTGTGCTGTGTCCGGATTCGCACTCCCACAGCCTGACAGAAGAGTTGCAAGCATTGATAGTTGAATTAAAACAGATATTGTTTTTCGTTTCATTTTGGACCTCCCTAATAAAAAACCTTTTTTGTTTCTTATATTTTCAGGAAAAATAATTATTTCCTGTCAATATCAAAATCTGCTCCTTGCTTGATAAATACCGGATAATCCTCCTTGTCTGAGCTTACTATGCTGCCGCCCTCATACAGGCTTTTGCTAAACATTCCTATCCATTTTCCTTCGGGAAGATAAAGATTTCTGCTCTTTATATTTTCTTCCAGCAATGGGGCAACCAGCAGGTCATCGCCAAAATAGTATTCATCCTCCCACTCAAATCCCTTTTCGTCTGATGGATTTTCCATGAAAAGAGTCCTCATCATCGGTATGCCCTTGTCCGCTGCTTTCTGGGCTTCCCTATAAATATAAGGAACAAGCTTCATTCTTAATTTATGCCATCTTCTTATCTCATCTATAAGCTCGGGTTTTTCATAGTAATAAGCTATATTCCAGGGACTCCTTTCATTATTACCTTCTGCTCCTTTAAGAAGTTCTTTAAACTGACCTCCATCAGGTTCAGAATGCCACTGCATTACCGGGCAGAAGCAGGCAAACTGTGTCGACTTAAGGTAAAGATCAGCAGATGGCAATGGCCCTGCAAATCCTCCTATATCGAATCCCCAAAAGATGATTCCGGAGCATGCTGATGATATAGCCGCGGTATAGACATTCTTCAATTCTTCATACGTTGACTGATGATCTCCTGCCCACAAAATCGGAGTCCTCTGCACTCCGGTATAGCCTGCTCTTGAGAACAAGACATGATCTTTTCCAAGATAGTCATAATAGGTCTTCGTATAATTCTGACAATATGCATTCTTTAGCTCTTTACCTGTTTTATTGTCATAGGATACTACTGAGTCATCATAAATGAATTCACCGCCATCCGTTTTAAATCCCGAAATCCCCATGTCGAGAAGATATTGTCTTTTTGAAAACCATGCTTCTCTTGTCTCCGGATTGGAAAAGTCAGGCACAAGGGAACCTTCAAACCAGTTGCCTTCCGGAATTCTATATGGCGTGCCATCCTTTTTATATAGACAGAGTTTGTTTTCTATCGCATACTTCTCATCCATTTCGTTCTGAAGATTGCTGATGCCTTCTTCCATCTTTTTGTAGGCGGGTATCTGCCATAATACTGTATGGATTCCTTTTTTAGCAAGATCAGCGACCATCTGTCTTGGATCACTCCACTGCGCACTCTCTGAGAAGTCGAAATCCTCGTACTTAAACGGTTCTTTTCCATTCTTTTCTTTGTATTTGGCACCGTTCCATATATAGAACGTTGACTCATCACTCCATGCCTCGAGCACAAGTACTGTTGCAGGAAAGTCATATTTTTCCAATTTTGTAACTACTTCTTCAACGTCCTTCTGATTATTCCATCTGTTTGCGGAAATCCATGGTCCAAAGGCATATCCGGGCGGAGTATCAATAACTCCGAGACAGTTGTTAAATTCCTTTATTATGTCCAAAGGATTCCCCTGAAACAGGAATAATGAAGCATTTAAGGGGAAATTAACCCTGATCTCCTTTTCAAATTCAAACGAAGTTAAATAGTCGGTTTCAACATACAATCCCCATCCCGAATCAGTAAAAAAGAATGGAATACTGCAATATGTCTTATCTCCCTGATTACAGAACTTTTCTTCTACGCAGTTTATGCAGGTATGTCCCTTATGGTCGATATAGTCGAATTTCTCTCCCATACCATACACATGCTTATAGTTATTTTGGATAACGGCATGGCACATCTCATCATCTTTTATATAAGTAATTGAAATGTCCCCTTTGTCCGTTTTTATAATTTCAGTAGTCTTGTCAGTATCAAGTCTTATCATGAAAGATCCCTTACACTTTCTCTCTCTACAACCTCAAACTTCATCGTCACATCCTGTTTGGGATATTCCTTATCTTCAAGAGCTTTTTCAAGGATATCCACAGCACATTTCCCTTTTCCATATATATCCTGCTTTATCGTGGTTAATCCCGGTGTGATGTATTTTGATATCTCAAGATCATCAAAGCCGATGATCGAATAATCTGAAGGCACTCGCTTGCCCATCTGATGAAATCCTTTTATCGCACCGATTGCAAGTACGTCCGCAGTAGCTACAATACCTGTGATATCTGTTTTTTCTCTCACAATTCTCTCTGCCGCTTCTATACCGCTGTTATAATCAACCTCTACTTCAAAAATAAGCTCTTTGTCATAAGGTATTCCATGTTCTGCCAAAGCCTTCTTATAGCCTTCATGACGTTTCTTGATTACTCCGTCTTCCTTCATCTCACCGGAAAGAAATCCTATCCTTGTATGATGTTTTTCAAGCATGTAATTAGTTGCCATATATGCACCAAGTTCATCATCTATACGAATATTGTGAAAATGAGCATCCTTGCAATAGCTGTCTATAAGCACTGTCGGAATCCCGATCTTCTTAAACTGTTCAAAAAACTCATCCGGATAAACTCCGATAGCTATTACCGCATCAAGATTTCGCTCATAAATCAGTTTCATATAAGATTCATCAACATCGGTGCCGGAAATAAGAATGTGATATCCTATTTTTCTGGCATGGTATTCGATTGCACTTATGATCTCGCTGTAAAAGCTGTTCTGAAACATGAGCTGAGATCCCGGTTCAGTCTGTGGAATAACCACTCCTATCATTTTGGATGTCTTATTTGTCAGCGCTGCCGCTCCAAGATTAGGAACATACTGAAGCTCTTCCATGGCTTTCTTTACTTTTAATCTTGTCTCTTCAGTAATTGGCTTATCAGCATTATTTAATATGTATGATACTGTTGCTTTAGACACTCCTGCCCTTTCAGCAACGTCTTTTAATGTAGCTCGTTTCATTTAGTATCCTCGCTCGTTTAACCGGTTAAACTAATCATACATCTTACCTCTTGAAATTTCAATATCCAAATGGAATTTTTAATTATGCCAGCTTTACTTGGCATATTCTTATCAAGACCCTTTTGATTATTGAGATAAGCGCTTGGCTAATTCTGAATTCAATTACGGATTGGTCGTTTTTCTGATTGAGGGATACTATCAATTATGATAAAATATGACTAATCCGGAATCAAATTCAGAATTAGTCATACAGATGAAAGGATAAATAAAATGGACTATATTCAAAGAGCAATCGAAAAAGTAGTTGAGCATTCAGGCAAAACATTTAAATGTGTGCTAGTTACTGGTTCCAGACAGACAGGTAAATCAACGCTGATAAGGCATCTTTATCCAGATGTAAAAGAAGTTACATTTGATGACCCATTTGTAGAAGAACAGGCTAAAAATAATCCTGAAATGTTTATGTCATTGAATGAACCCCCTGTTTTTTTAGATGAAGTTCAACATGTATCTTCATTGTTTAGATATATCAAGCAATCTTGCGATAAAAAGGATTCTAAAGGTTTGTATTATCTGTCGGGTTCTCAGCCATTTAAACTTATGGAATTGGTATCTGATTCATTAGCAGGACGGGTTGCTATTGTTGAGCTTCCACCGTTATCACTTAGAGAAATTATGAACAGTGAGTTTACAAAGCCTTTTCTTCCTACCATGGAATATGTTCAGGAACGAAACAAGAATGCTGCAAAACCAGATAATATATGGGAAATAATACATCGTGGTGGTTACCCGGAAATGCAGAATTCTGACATGGATTGGACGATGTTTTTTGCCAGTTATGTTAAGACTTATTTGGAACGTGATGTAAGGGAGCTAACTGCTGTTCAGGATTTAGATACATTTCGAAGGTTCATGGTAGCCTGTGCTGCCAGAACGGGCCAAATGCTCAATTATTCCAATATCGCAGATGAAGTCGGTGTGGATGCTAATACTGTAAAAAATTGGGTTTCCATTCTGGAAGCATCTGGAATAGTATATATACTTGAACCATATGCAAACAGCGCATTGAAACGAATTATTAAAACTCCAAAAATGTATTTTAGAGATACCGGTTTAGCCGCTTACCTTACCAGATGGCTTACTCCAGAAACATTAGCTAATGGTGCGATGAGCGGAGCATTTTTCGAAACATTTGTCATATCTGAGATATTAAAGAGTTACTCTAACCAGGGTTTGGACTACCGCTATTTTGTATCGTACTACAGAGGGAAAGATAAGAAAAAAGTCAAGAAAAACGGCAAAGAAACTTGGGAAGAAGCAGAAATTGATTTTATTATCGAGCAGGATGGTGTTTTGTATCCAATCGAGATAAAGCAAAGTAACAATGCTTCATCTGATATGACTTCAGCATTTCAGATTCTAGACAAGATCCCTGAAAAAAGAAGAGGAACTGGAGCCGTCATATGTATGTGTTCCATGCCAGGTGCACTCAGAGAAAACGTTCTTCAAATCCCCTATTGGTTTATTTAACAAGCATTGCCGCCTTTGTAGTTATAAACAGGCTTGAGAATATTTGTGATCTCTGCGCTATTCTCTACAGCCTTACTGATATAATCAATATTCCTGTAAGCAAAGGGTGCTTCATCCAGTGTGTCCTTGTTAATGAAACTTGAGTATATTCCCTTCCTCACCCTGCCTTACTCATATCGTGACAATAGTTGCAAAATCTTGGCATCATCTTTAATGATTTTGCATGCATCTTACAGCGAAATCATTCTGTTGTGCACTCTTTTTCAAGGATATTTTCTATTTTTTATGGATATAGTTTACAAAACCCAATGGACAATTAATGTCCATTGGGCCATTTCCTAAATCTTAAAATATTCCAAATTCTTCGCTAACCTTCGTAATAGGTGATTTACCGCATTCAGGACAATATTTACTGTTATCACCACCGAGAGTCTATTTAAATCTTTGACATCTATCACGTCATCCTTCATCCTGCCATCGCCACCATATCAGCGTAGCGTAAAAGCTCCATTTCTATCCTGTCCAAATCAAGCGTTGTACTCTTTTCATATTCGTCGGCATTGCATGCTCTGTCATCAATATAGACATCACAGGTTATTTTCCTTGAGTTGGATCCGTACTTCTCTATGGTCTCAGGAAGGTTGTCATTTACAGCATCAAAATATAGTCCGTTATCCCGGCAAAACTCTATGGCTTTTTCAAGAGGTTCTCCTGCTCTGCATGTCCAGAGAATAAGTTTATCCCCTTGCTTTTGCTTTTCTATCAAAAAATCTATCAAATCTATATTGGCAGGACCAACCGAAGGCCAGTCGCCCAGAGAGATGGTCCCATCGAAATCTACCGCAAATATCATATCTGTCCATACCTCCTGCCACTTTGAAACTAAGGCACACCATGTGCACACCGGCTTGCCCCTGAATCAATGAAAAAACCATGCATGGTGAACAATTGTTCTGTATATAATTATACGAATGTATGTTCTGTTTTGCAACCACTAGATATTGTGATGGGTATTTTCGCCTTAGTAGTTATAGACTAACTATTAAATAAAAAGAGTGCGTATATCTATAGATATACGCACAAGATTTCTGGAGTATTATTAATATGCTGTATCATTTGATTTATCACATGCATCAGTAATCCATCTGGTTATAGTATCTGCGAATAGATAAGGGATGTCGAAGAAATAGCTCCATATATGCATCCACACGGTTATTCACACCATGCATAACAAGATGAGAAATGCTTCCTCTAAACTTGGGACTGATTCCCTTTAACTCCTGTTCCCTGGTATCAATGATCGTATAGTTTGCGTTTACTTTAGGCAAAAACCTTGCAACACGCTCTGCCAATGGTCTCTGTTCATCTTCTCCTATGAAAAGAGTAATAGGTGTGTCAGAAACCACTATCTCCTGCATACCATGGAAAAATTCCTGACAACTAATGGACTTTGTCCTGATCCACATCTGCTCTTCCCAGTAACACATTGCATATGAATAAGTTGCTCCATATTGGTTACCTGAACCTATAAAATAATGTGGAAGATCCGGATGTTCTCTAAGAAATGCCACCTTTTTCTTAGCATATTCATAAGCCCATTCATCAGAATCTTTTTCTACCTGAGCAAGAGCATCCGCCAGATACGTTTCCATCTCCTTATTATACTCTTCATAATCCTCAAATTCCCCATTCAGGTACATAAGATAATTAGCTGTCATGAAAAACTTGAGCTGCTCGTTAGCCTTATATGTTATCAGGAAGTCCTGCTTATCGGGCTGCGTAAGCACTGATCCCGGAGTGTCGATAAATGCAAAAACCCTTGCTCCTATTTCATGAACCTTGTCAACAAGCTGTATCATCTCCTTAGTTGTTCCAGACACAGAAGAATAAATAACAACTGATTTATCTGTAAATCTTCTATTTCCTGTTGTCAAGAACTCTGCCGCGTTCTCAACATATATTGGTAATTTGGATTTACCACGCATATATACTTCAACCTGTAAACTGGAAGCATATGTTCCTCCTATTCCCATAAAATATATGCCATCGAATCCATCTTCCCAAATTTTATCTATGATTTTCTCTATCTGTGGTCTTAGCGCCAGAGCACCATTAACACTGTCAATCTGAGCCTTCTCATTGAAGGAACGCAGAGATGCACCTTCCTTCTCTTTCCAGGCCTTAGCCTCATATTTCATTATTTTAACCTGCTTTCTTTTTAACGTTTGAAGTGAACTTTAAAACTGCATTTGTCACCACGGGTATAATTTTTATTAAACTCCACCACTCTGCCATCTACGTCATACGTCACGCATTGAAAAAGCATTGTCAAAGTATCAGTATCAATTCCAAGCGTGCGTGCATCTGCAGCTGAAGGCTTAGCAAGATCCAGTGTCTGACTTGCATTGGCAATTTGAATCCCGAACATCTTATACACCTCATAGATAGAAAAGATATTCAGATCAATTCCTTCAATTTTAGGGACCAGATAATATGGAATATATGTCTGTTCCAAAGATACCGGTTCACTATTTGCATAGCATACACGCTTGATTGCAATGATCTTATCCTCTGGATTTATTCCAAAAAGCTTTGCATATCTATTTCCTGCAATACGCAGATCCTTCGAAAGAATCCTGATGCAGGGTTCCATATTTATGTCATGCATTGTCTGAGTGAAGCCTTCAAGTTCATCCAAATTGCGTTCTATTTGCTTTTTGTATCGTTCGTCCATTTCAATGCTCCCTAATGACTTATTACCATGCGCCAAAATACTTCAGAGTCTCTGTAGCATTCTGAGCTCCCATTTCCATGGCTTGTTCTATAGTGTTTCCTTCGGTTATACCTTTTAAGAAGCCTGCTATATAGCTATCTCCTGCCCCCATGCTGTCCACAAAATTATCACAAGGGACTATCCCAAAGCTGTGAAAATCATTTCCGTCATAGCAAAGGCTACCCTTTTCACCCATCATACATATAACAAGCCGGGGGCCTTTAGCGTAAATACTTTTCATAAGCTCTCTGTTTTCGTATGTATCACCATCTTCAACTGAAAAGAATACGTAATCCGTGTATGGAATGGCTGTCTGACTCTCAAGTACACCCGGCTCTGTAGCACAGTCAAAAGCTGTCATAATACCGCACTCCTTTAATTCCCTAAACTGTCTTCCAACCTTTCCCCACAGATCGCAGACAACTACGTCATATCCTTTGATAAAATCTATATCTTCCTCTGTCAGACGATAATCCGCAAGAACTCCTTCGTCATAATCTCCAAGAATACGTTCCCCGTTTATCAGGTCCACCTGCGTAACTGCAGTTTTTCCTGTTCTGACACTAAGATGGGAAATATCTACTCCTTTTGATGCTATTGCTTCTTTCATTATTTGGCCAAACTCATCATTTCCGACAGGCCCTATATATGCCGCTTCTCCACCCATTCTGACGGTGTAAACAGCCATATTTACAGGGCCTCCGCCAGGGAATGCTTTTCCACCTTCAAGTTTTTCATAATAATCAATACAATTACTACCAACTGCCGCCAGTTTCATTACTATTATCTCCTGCTACTCCGAAGCCTCTCTGGTCAGTCCCGTGGAAAATCTTACCTGATCCGGTTTTGCAACAATCTTAAAATACTCTACCGGTTTATCGTTGATGTCGTTGATAAAACCTGTAAGATAATACATTTGTTGCCCCGGATTTACCTGAAGCTTTTTGGTCTCTTCATCTGTTGCCGTCGTGATACTTATCCATTCCTCTCCGGCTCCAAGTCTGTTCCCATACTCTTCCAACAGGTGATACAGGGATTCTTCGGAAAAATCATGTTCTTCTATCCCTTGGCAGCGACTGTATTCCATGTAGCTGGTCTCTATCATAAGCGGAGTGTTATTGCGCAGTCTTAACCTCTCTAAATGGAATACTTTACTGCCTTCGGGAATACCTAATTTATGTGATACATATTCACTGCATTCTTCTACTCTTGAAAGGAGCACTTCTGTCCAAAGAAAATATCCCATCTTTCTCATTGATTCCGATGTTGATGTACCATCATTCAAATTTCTCTCTAAAACAGGCTCCGCCACAAAAGTTCCTGATCCTTTTTCGCTGTATAAAATCTTTTCTTCAATCAGCTGCTGTATAGCCTGATGCAGCGTGGAACGATTCAGATTCCACATCTCGCAAAGTTCTCTCTCTCCGGGAAGCTTAGCGTGGGGCTTTAGATTGTTTTCTTCGATATACCATATGATCTGTTCTACTGCCCTGTCATGTGGGGGTATCTTTTTTATCCGTTCCATTTCAAATCCTCAATAATTTTTAGCCGGCAAGCTGTTTATCAGCCTTTTCTGTCTTCTTATTTCTGCTATCCCAATAATAGAATGCCGGCAGACCCGTTGCAACTGCAATCACTGCACAAAGAATGCTTTGAAGAGGTGCATATGTAAGTTCGCCGTAGATCAGGGTCCCAGTCATTACAATTGCTATGATAGGCATAATTGGACCACCGGGACATTTATATGATGGGTTATAGCCATGCGCTTTACCTTTTCTTCTAAGTACAAAAATAGTGAAGAATGTCAGGATATTTTTCAAAAGTGCTACCATTGTAAAGTAACCAAGAAGTCCTGACAGATTTGTAGCAAAGATAAGAACTATAGCAACTGCACACTGTACGATGATTGAAAAATATGGGGTCTCGTACTTAGGATGTACCTTTGCAAATGACTTAAAGAACAGATTATCCTTTGCCATAGCATACTCAATACGAGGCTGATACATTATGCATGAAGAAAGAGATCCGATTACTACAATAATTGCCATAATAGCAACCAGTGTTCCGGCATACTGTCCGATACCGGGGATTTTGGATGCAAGGAGTGCAATAGGTGCTTCAGAAGAAGCCAGTTCGTCAATCCCAAGCATTCCGGATGCCACAAAGGTAAGTCCTGAATAAAGTGCCAGTACAATAACAGCTGTAAGAATAAGGCCTATAGGCATATTTCTCTTAGCATCATTGATCTCACCTGACATGTAGCAGGCAGCTCCCATTCCATCATAAGACCATGTTGTTGCTGCGATGCCCGCAATAAGTGCTGTAAGTCCGCCCTTTGCAAATCCTTCAAGAGGTGTTGATGACATTAAAATTCCGCTCTGAAGATGGAAAAGACCAATACCGATAACCAGCGCAAAAGGTATTATTTTGAGTGCTGTAATGACTGTCTGGAATGCTCCACCTGCTTTAACTGAACGAAGATGAATGCTCATAAACAGTAATACAAAACCAACGGCAATAAATTTAAGTATCAGTCCGTGAACCGGAATAAAGAATGCAAGATAATTAACTATTGCCAACGCCATGATGGAAATTGACGGCGGATCTGTTGCCCAGAAGCTGATCCATCCGCAAAGGAATGCCAATGGTCTTGATCCGGCTTCCCTGAAATAAACATATTGTCCCCCATCCTCCGGATATGCTGAAGCAAGCTCAGAATAAACAAAGTTGGCAGGAATTTGCAAAAGGCCTCCTATAAAGAATGCCAATATCAGAAACAGACTGCTTCCTGCAGCATTAGCTACTTCTGATAGTGATGAAAAAATTCCGGAACCGACCGTCGTGCCAACTCCAAGTGCAATAACGGCACCTAGTCCCAATTTACGTCCAAGTTCCTGTTTGTTGTTTTCAGACATGAATATCTCCTTTCATACCTAACCGAAAAAGGACTGTGCATATCCTTTTCCACCTCCGTAACATAATTATGAAAGGCTTCTATTCTATCCCATCCTATGCAGAAGCGTTTCCGACCTCGCCACTGCAAAAGATCACTTTCTGAACTGATTTGATTGTACGAAATCTCTATATTTAATTCCATTCATGATTGGCACGAAAATGAAAAACGGTTTTTATTCACAACCTCAAAACTGTTCGACCAAAAAACTGATATTCAGACCACTTTCGTCATGTTTCACAAATTATAAAAGAGTATTAATCCACCATGTTTTATACAATGACGAAATTGCTTGAAATATAACAGTTATGAACAAACCACATCCATTTTTGTAGCTGAATCCACTTCTCAGAATTTGGAGAAACTCCCAATAGGCAAAGAAAATCTATCATGGTACTTTACAGTTGTGGGATGAAGGTTTGTGCAGACTTTCTCCCAACGCTTCTATTCTTATCCCAAAGAACTAATCCGGATAAAGAGATTTCCGACTTGTTCTCTTTTATCCATAAATCGCCGATTCTTCCGGCATTTATCCATGAAAAATATAGGGAGGAAAATATTGTAAATATGAAAGCTGACTTCGTCATGGCATCCAGATCCATCTTTAATGGTTATGATGCCAAACCTTTCGAGGGATATATCGCAGTTAAGGATGGAAGGATCATTTTAGTGGGAAAGGGAACATTATCTGAAGAAGATAGACGGAATACAGAGAATTACCTTGATTTTGGTGATAAAACTATCACTCCGGCATTTACTGATGTACATTGCTTTTTTACCGGGTATGCTGTCCGCTATGCGGGTGTAGACCTTTCACCTGCGACTACCATAGATGAGCTGTTCTCCATAGTTGTAGATTACGCTGATTCACTGCCTCTTGATAAAGCTGTTCTTGGTCATGGCTTATCAAAAAAACTAATATCTGAAGTGAATACTAAGCGTCTGGAAAAGGTCTTCGGTCACAGGCCTGTTATTCTTTTTGCTCAAGGCTGCGAAACATGCCTTATGAATAAAGCTGCAAGAGTAATGTACAAATTTAGTCCGAAAACCTGTTATCCTGAAAGCTATGTCCTTCTGTTACCAATAATAATGTCGGACAAGAACTTCATAGTGCCATTGTTCAAACGATATATGCATATGCTAAACCGTATGGGTGTAACAAATGTAAAAGAAATGGGTTTTGATGATTTCTTTGGTTTTACTGATATTCTTGAGGAGTTGAATAACAAAAAAGAGCTTACTTTAAGAGTCCATTTTATGAGTCAGCCTGTTTCCAAGCCGATGTCTCTGGAATATGGAAAAACCATGCGTGATCGCTTTAAGGGTGAATTCATTTGCTTTTCCGGTTTCAACCAAATGACCGATGGATCCGTAAGTGACTTATGTGCTGATCTTAAAGAACCATATTTATGTGCAGATACTAACTGTGCTCAGGAAATAGATTGGAAAAAAATCGCTGACGATGCCAGAAACGCTGATTCTGAAGGCTTTCGTTTTTCGCTTCATGCACAAGGTGACGCTGCAATATCAAAAGTTCTCGATATATACGAAAGCTGCATGCTCAATCTTGATGGAAAACTCATAAATCGACACAGTATAACTGACCTTGAATTAAGTGATCCATCTGACCTTGAGAGAATGGGAAAGCTTGGCGTAATTGCAGAGATTTATCCTCAGATTCAATCTATCGCCAACAGAAAAGATAAATTAGCTATGATTGATGAAAAAATAGGTTCCGAAAGAGGAAAACGATATTGGAATCGCAGAAAAATGGCAGATAGCGGTGTAACTATAAGCTGTGGTACTGATCTGCCACTTCTTATCGATAATATCCCGGAATCAATTTTTCATGCAGTAGGTGGATTTTTCCCGGAAGGTGGAGACGCCTTTAATTCTCAGAATATGCTAAAATGTAGCGAACTTTTAAAAGCTTGGACCTATGGAGGGGCCTATAATCTGGGGATTGAGAATGAAGTGGGGACTCTGGAAGAAGGAAAAAAAGCTGACTTCGTTGTTTTTGATGATAATCTTTTTAATACACCGATAAATAAAATTCGAAAACGCTACGTAGAACAGACATATCTTAATGGAAAAAGAGTTTATTGAGCAGGGCACAGTGATGAGGGATGGGCTTATTCTGTATAAGCTCATCCCTTTAGACATTATCTGGTAAATAAAGAATTTATTAAGCTCATCAAAGGTTGCTATACATCCTTATCTGTCATCCGAATTCACGTCTCTACTTACGCCAAAAGGGCTTTTCCCATCTCATAAGCCTTTTTGCATTCCTGTGGGAATACTGTTTCATGGCGTTCTTTCTTATGTTCAGGATCAAAAAATGACCATTCCCAGTCAGTTTTACTATAGTCTTTTAGCTGCAAAGTATCGCCGCTTACCAGCACATTTGTTGGCCCAACGAACTTATCAAGCGTATCCTTATATCCATTTAACAGCTCTGTGTACGCTGTATCAGGTGCATTGCTGGTCATTATGAGAAGCACCGGAATAACATTCTGATTACAGCACGGCGTTTCGGCATTATAAGTAAGGCTCTGGAAAACAAGTCTTTCATAAAGAGCCCTGAAGGATGCTGTTAAGTTAGACAAATAATTGGGGGAGCCCATTATAAGTCCGTCTGCTTCCCTAATATCATCAAGCACCTGTGTAAGGCCATCCCTGCAGATACAGTGACCTTTATTCTGCTCCTTTTTGCATCCAAAGCATGAAATGCAGCCGGTGTAGCGTTCAAGTTTAAAGAGGTCATATCTAACAACCTCTGCCCCGGCGTCCTCACATCCCTTGGCTGCTTCCTTTAAAAGTGTATCTGTATTGAATCCCGCCCTTGGTCCCGCATTTACAACAACAATTTTCTTAGCCATACCTTTCTCTCCTTATCCTGAATGTCGGAATTATGTAAGTTTACTTAATCAATCATAGCTTTTTAATCAGCATATTTCTTCTCATTATCCGACCCGGGATAGTGTATATTTTGATGTTCACTTAGAAAATTTTCTAATTACCTCCTCCCTAAGCATTCCCGCCTTTGTAGTTGTAAATAGGCTTAAGGATCTTTGTGATTTCAACGGTATCCTCAACAGCCTGCCTTATGTAATCAATGTCCCTGTAAGCGAAGGGTGCTTCATCAAGTGTATCCTTGCTGATGCAACTAGAGTAAATACCTTTCATGGATGCCTTGAATTCAGAAACTGTATGTGAATTCATTGCCTGTTCTCTTGTAGATAATCTGCCTGCTCCGTGGGGTGCAGAAGAGTTCCACTCTGCATTCCCCTTTCCTTTTCCAAGAATTACGCCATCCCTCATATTGATTGGGATGATTACCTCCTCGTCTTTTTTGGCTGAGATAGCGCCTTTTCTTAAAATTGCTCCGTTTTCTGTTTCCTCGATATAGTTGTGGATACAGCTCTGCTGGTCTTCTATCTTCCACTTCATACCCTTGCAGATTTCTTTGATCATGATTTGGCGGTTCAGGGCTGCATACTCCTGAACAAACTGAATATCATGAAAATAATCCGCTAAGAGCTCGCCTGTGAGGAAGGTCATTTCATAAGGAACTTCTATTCCCTGTTTCTTAAGATACTTGTGGCCTTTTTCCATGTAGTATTCAGCCACTTCCTTGCCCAGATGACGGCTCCCGCTGTGGATGATCAAATATCCTTCGCCATCTTCGTCTACATCAATCTCAATGAAATGATTTCCTCCGCCCAGAGTTCCCAGGCTGATCATTGCCTTGTCCTGTCTGATGTGTTTTGCACAGCGAAGCCAGCCCGGATCAAACTCTCCTGCATCTCTGTGAATAGTATTTCTGCTCTTGTAGCCAACCGGGATGTTATCTCTGATTACGGTATCAAGCTTCTGGAAATCCTTTCTTACTTTTCCAATGGCTGCCATACTCATTCCACATCCGATATCAATGCCAATAAGTGCCGGAATCACGGCATCTTTTATTGTCATGGTAAGACCTATGGGGCCAACCTTCCCTGGATGAACGTCCGGCATAACGCAGATTTTACTGCCTGTTGCTGCCTCAGTGTCTGCTATCATTTTTACCTGAGCAATTGCGTACTGGTCCACGTTTCCTTCAGCAATATCGCCCATGCACATGATTTTTGCATCTGTATATTTTCCTGTTATTTGTATCAAAACAAAACCTCCGTATAGGTGTCGTCACAAAAATGCGTACAAAAAAAGACACCTCTAATTCTCAGAGGCTAATTACTTAATTGTCCTGTCAAAAATGGGTAAACTGATAGAACTATCAGCTATATATATGGCGGACAATCATGCCTCTGTCATTTCTAGTTTCAGTTTTAATTGTAGTCATCATGCGTTTCATGATTGTCCTCCTTTCTGCTCATTATGAGCACGTTGAATTCTTTGTTACAGACGTTAGTATATCACATATGCTGGGTTATGGGGTATCTTCTATTTCTATGTTTTACCTACATGCCCGCCTTCTGGGTTATCTCATTTCTTCCAAAACTGTTTCTACGCATATCTGAATTCCCCTGGATATTTCAGATGTGCTCATCTCCGATTTTGTAGTCTCATCAGAATCAGCCGGATTGGGAACATGGATGAATCCTGCAGGAATACTTAAGTTCTTTATCTTCAGATAATTCATGATCCTATAAAAAAGATCATTACATACATAAGCACCGGCTGAATATGATAGTTCCGAAGGGAGTCCTTCTTTTGTCATGTTCTCGACCATTTTTGTTACCGGAAGCGTTGAGAAAATGCCATCTTCTCCTTCTGAATCAATCTTCTCGAATTTAGGGCTGTTGCCTTGATTATCAGGAATTCTTGCATCATCGATATTCACGGCAATGACTTCCGGAGTTATCTTTGTCCTTATACCTGCAACGCCAAGCATGATAATCGCATCAGGTCTTTCCTCATCAATTCTTTTTTCAAGTATCGCTGCAGCCTCGCCAAATACTACCGGTAACTTTATCACTTCAATTTCTGCTTCGCCTATTCTCCTTGGAAGCAGTTTTGCAGCCTCATAAGAAGGATTTATCTTTGCATTATCAAATGGCTCAAAAGCCGAAATAATCACCTTTTTCATGATTTCTCAGCATCCTTTCTCATCTTTCATGCCAGCTTCAATATCATCTGAACATGTGGAATCCCGTCTTCCAGAAACTCATCTGAGCACACAACAAAGCCTTCCCTTTCGTAAAATCCGGTTGCATAACACTGTGCCTCAATATATATTTTCTTGGGATTCTGCTTCTTTCTGATCTGCTCGATTCCTTCTTTCAATAGCTTGCCACCAAGTCCCTTGCCGTGTTCCAGTGTAAGAACCCGTCCCATCTGTACTGTATCATTATCCTTAACAAATGCCCTGAGATACGCAACAATACTGCCTTCATCCTCATAAAATACATGCAGGCTGTCATAGTCATTGTCATCCATATCCTGATACACGCAGTTTTGTTCCACGACAAATATCTCTGCCCGGATTTTCAATATTTCATAAAGTTCTCTTGTTGATAGTTCACTGAAGAACTTCGATTTCATTTCCATATGGCTGCTCCAAATTATAGTTTTCTCCAGTATTCGAAATAGCTGCTTCTAATACATCTAAAAAACTACTTTGTTAAAAATTCAAATATCCCCATCGTAATCGCTTCTGTAATAAGCGGTACCATCCCGAACAGATATCCTGCCATAGGCTTTACTCTGTAATACTGCAAATAGAAAAACAGACTCAGTATTGCAGCTATCGCAGTTAGTATAAGAAAAATAGCAGCTTTGTCTATCGTAACTGTCTCCCAGGCAAAAGCCCGGTTTATTGATGTCACTTCAAGCATCAACCATCCTACTATCAAAAAGAGTTCAGATGTCACCTGCCTGTGAAGAAAAATTCCGGTTCCATAGAGCAGAATCAAATATGTAGCAATGCCGGCGGCTATAATAATGTTTCCGGAAGTAAAACCTTTTCCCGGTGGCGTTTTGATTATTCCCATCATATTTATGTATAGCCCTGCAAGTCCAAATCCCGCTGTAATAAGCAATAAAATTCCATCAAGTCCGGAAGTGTGGCTATTACCATGATCAGGATGAAACGCCACTCCCCACCATACAAGGTAAAATATGCAGCATACAATCAAAAGTGCTTGTCCCAACTTAATCTGAGCCATGTTAATACCTCACTAAATTCAGTTTCCGAGCAGATATTTTTCTCGCAGGCGCTCATTTGATACCATTCGCAAGTACCGCAGATTTTCTTCATCTTTTCATGAGTCATCTTTTCGTGGATCATACCGATCAGCTCCTGATAGTTGTAGACCTTTTCTTCAAGATTAAGGAGATCTACTGTGCCCTTATCAAAAACAAGGACCTTTTCATCATCAGCACATATCCCTTCGCCCCTTTTTCTTGGACAGAATTTGCAGATATCGTCTGTAGAAAAAACTATCTGCACTTTGAGATTTGGGTCTGTCCTCATCCTGTTTGTTATGAGAGTCATGGTAAGGGTAAATTTCTCATCATACCCCATTCCACTGTAGCCTTGTGTACAAAGAAGGTGATGTGGGCGAAGCTTTATGAACTACCCTCACCGACTCTGCGTCGGAAAGGGTTTCTGTTATGCCGCTTTGCGGCATGAACCTTCAGTCTGCCTATGGCATCCTGAAGAACATGGCATGTCCACTATGCCTCTATCCCATTGTGTTACCTTTGGGAATACTTTTCTCAAGATATTTGCAGCCCCGTTTATGTCTGCATTTGTGAGTGTTCCATCGTAGTGCCTGTAGAGTCCTCTTTTTATCCTTCTTCC
>JAEEGL010125261.1_pt1 | contig 24996 bp, 13 predicted proteins | sample 9134231 | NCBI WGS metagenome assembly JAEEGL01 (sample SAMN16246548, study PRJNA631951) | gut metagenome | biome: gut microbiome; feature: rumen; material: fiber-attached | host: Bos | place: Iran: Karaj | collected 2018-10 | reverse complement strand
CCTTTAGGCCAACTAAAGAATCAATTAAAAAGAATGTGAATAATATTGTTCAAAATGCTAAGGATAAAAAAGCGATGACAACGCAGGAACAAGCAGATTTGATTTACAATATGACGCAAGCTGGATCATCAGCATTTTGGTTGACTTTTTGTGCAGAAAATTCTTTATTACACCATTGTAGAAACTTACAAATTATACCAAGTTCTAGTGGTGGGTTTCATCTTATTCCGAAGGGAGTAGGTTCATATAATTGTAGTTCACATAATGGAGCCAAGTTTGCGGCAACCCAAATGGGCTTTGACCCTGATAATGATATGTTTAATTTTCTTTGCACAAACGAATCTATGAGTGAACCAGTGGATTTGATAGCTAACAGTTTAACAAGATATTTAAGGATACAAAGAAGGGTGCATGGACCTAATCAGTGGCAAAAATATTTTGAAAATGCTAATGTTGATGAAATAATTCATAAATCTACAAATATATATCATAATATAGTTTTGCTTTCTCATAGATTACCTAAGGCTGCAGGACCACCTCGACTCACGCTTAATAATCGTTTATTTGTCACAGGTGATAGTTTATTGACAAGAAAGAAATTTGCAATATTTAGCAAAAAAATTAAACAGGTTAGTGGAGTTAATCGAATTGAGAAGAATTCTAAAACTATCAATAACTTTAGTCAAATCTTTTCGAGTATTGCTCAACGTTGATAAATCAAAAAAGTTGTCCGAAAACAACTTTTTTTTTGTTAAGTTTAGTTTCTAAGCACCATTTGTTGTAGATAAAAAATTGATTGAAAAATTAAAAAAAGAGCTATTGCAAAAAAATTTGAAATGTGATATATTGGCATCGGGCACTCTAGGTTGAGCTAAAGGAGAAGCTAATGAAGACTAGTTATTTTTCACTACTGGGCGATGTTGGAGAATATATCATAGATAACATATTCACACCTATATTTAATGCTGTTATGGATGCATTGTCTGTAATTTTATACGGCATTCAAATTGGTTTGTTTCACATTATAAATGCGATTCAAGGTGTGGTAAGAGGCTTAGTTGGGCTTCAGCCCCACTGGGTGGAAGTAGATGGCGTGGTAAAGCGAATTGATTCGGATCCAGCAGTTAGCTTTCTTCAAGACCCAAAGGTGCAATCCACCTTTTTATCTATTTTAATAGCGGCAATATTTTTGCTGGTAATCACAACGTTTGTTGGAATAATTAAAACAGAATTTGATAAAAAAGACAATTCAAAAACCCCTGTTATTGAAAACGCAATAAAAGGGCTCGTATATTTCTTTTTAGTTCCCGTTACGTGTTTTATTGGGATTTTTGTGGCAAATGTGGTTTTGAAAATGCTAGATAAAGCCACGGCAAATGGAGCATCAAGGTTTTCAAATCAAATTTTCGTTGCTGCAGCATTTGATTCAAACAGGATTCGACGAGATCACGATCCCAATGCGGTGGGCGAAGCTTATAAGTACTATATTGGAAAAAGTAACACTCGAGAGGTAATAAGTCCGTTTACAGAATATGTGTTAAATAAAATCAACACAAATTGCTATGAAGTGGTGATTGAAGAAAATAATGAGATTAAGACTGTCTATGCACTGAAAAAGGCATATTTTAGTGATGAGCCAAATTTAACCAGTGGGTACATATCGGTTGATCCTGCAAAGTTTATCTATGAATTTAAACTAGGGGAATACTATAGCTCGTTAAACGAAAGAGAACAAGCATTTGTTGATAATGTGGTGGATATGAAAATTTCAATTAAAGATTTATATACTCATCCAGACAGCATTTATCAATTAAATTATGAACCCCAAGAACCTCCTAATGTGGATGATCCAATCGAGATTACTGTGCCTAAGGGGACGCATGTAATTTCACTAAAAGAATTTGAAAATGGAGTTGATATAAGTGGCACAATAGTCGATATCGATGCCATTAGTGCAATCTTACAGGTAAATAGTTATTATTTCTTTGTTGCTCCTCTATCGAGCGAGCAGTCATATTACACAGCAAATGCATCATTCCATGAAGATTTAAAACTCAGTGAACATGCACTTGTGGAATTTCCTATGGTCTATCGTGTGGATTTGTTGGGTGCTGCTGCAACTGCATTAAAAATTGTGGTTGGAATTGGTGGCGATTTTAATGAAAATTTTGGTGAAGTGGAAGCAGTTCGCTTGTCAGGATTTGATGAAGCAGACTATCTAGCTTTTGCAAATTGGGTTGACAATCAATTTTTAACAGGATATTTTGATATTACCAATTTTAAAGAAACAGCAACATTTTATGAACTAGGGTATTATAACTACATTATTGGTTATATCGCTGCAGGTATGATTGTGACCATGTTAATCAACTTGGTGATTGGTTGTATTCAGCGTATTTTTGAAATTTCAGTGTTGTTTGTTGTGTCTCCAGCGGTCATATCGCTTATGCCACTTGATGGTGGAGATAGGTATAAATCATGGCGTGGCGAATTTGTAAAACGAGTGTTCTCAGCTTATGGACCAATTTTGGGAATGAATCTTGCTTTTATGGTCTTGCAGATGATTCAAACCACGAAACTAAAGTTGTTCCCTCCACATGAAGATTTGTATAATGGTATTATCTACATTTTGCTTATGTTCACGGCTTTAGTGTGTGTAAAATCGCTAACTAAGCTAGTTACAAATCTTGTCGGACAAGGTGATGCTCTAAAAGATGGTGAAGAAACGACCAAACAAGTTAAGGATTTAGCCTTAAAGACTGCTGGAGTGCTTTCTGGGGCTGCTGCTATGCCTATTGCTTTAGCAAGGCGTGGAATGGACATGATGCAAAGGCATCAAGGTAATCAAGAAAAATTTTATGACCACACCTATTTTAATAGGCGAGGCGATGCAATTACAGAAGATGAGTTTAAGGCTGGAAAAATGTCAGATGGAACTTTAATTAATAAAGATGAATGGCAATTAGGGCGTGATCGTTGGTCGGGCGCAACTTCAGCTAGTGTGCGAAAACGCATGAAAGAGAGTGCAGCAGCAGTTGGGGCAGACACTCGCACGAGACGTTTGCTCGATTATGGTTATGCCGTAGTTGGGGCTCATAAAGATTTGGCCAATATGGCTGTGGATACCTTTATGGATGACGACAAGAAGAAAGACATTATCAAGAAGATTGGAAAAGGTACGCCTCTAGGCAAGATTTTAAAAGCACCACTTGACGAGAAAGAGGGTAAGAAAGCTGTTAAAGATGCTGCCGATAAGATGAAAACTGAAGCAGCAGCTAAGGCAAAACTTAATAAAGAGCTTCCAAAGGATAAACAATTATCGACAACCCCTGGTGTAATGGATGTTGTAAATCATGGCGGAAATGGCTCAAACCCATCTAATGGTTCGGGCGGTGGTTCGAATGGTGGCTCAGGCGGAAGTGCTGGTGGCTCATCTAATGTGAGAAATTTATTTAGCGGAGTTGATCTAACTAAGGTGAAAAATGGTGACGAAGCTGAGATAAAGCGCGCTAAGCGATTGATTAATCAAGAGATAGGACATGATTCAAATCTAACTAACGACGAGCGAAAAGCACAAGGTCAAAGGGTTAGCAGGATGACAGACAACGATGCAATTGCTCGAATGGTTAAGAATGCTCAGAATGGACAAAGTGCATCAGCGGCTGCGACTGGCGTTGTTGAAGATTCAAAAGGATATAACTCCGTAGGGCGAAGAATAGCAAATAAAGCTAGCGATATAGCTTCATCAGTAAAGCAAAGTTTGAGTGATTTTGATACTGATAACCTAAATGGTTTTGGTAAGTCATTAGTTGGCAGATTAAAGAAATATAAGAAGGATGTAAGCTCAGAAATAAAGCGAGCAAATAAAACAATAAATAATGAAGATGATGAATAAAAAAAGAGCATGTAATTCATGCTCTTTTTATGTGCTTAATCATTGACAAGTTTGCGTGCGGATGATATAATGAGGCGACTTAATTTAAGGAGCAACAATGAGAGTAGTTTATCAAAATAATGTTAAAAGCAAAAAGTTTTTTCCTTCGCGAAAAATTAACAGAAACTGGAGAGGACAGGCATATAGCGCTTTAGATGGCTTAGTGAGTGTGGGAGAGGCTTTTTCCGCTTCGAGATATGGGCGTGCGGTGAGTAGGACAAAAAAGTTTTTTGATACAACAATCCCACGATTTTATGATGAGCTTACTCGTGATGACGATGCTCTTAAAAGCAATCCAATTAGCCAAGAAAGATGGATTAATGAAGTTAGAAAATTTCGTAACGAGGTAAAAGATACCTATTCTTTTGGTGTTATGATTGAGGTGATTTCACGTATTGCAAGTTTTTTAACTCAAATGAAAAAAGTTTGGGTCGGGCCATATGGGATTAGGGCTGTTGTGTTTGACAAACCTAGGAAAAGAGTGCTCGATAGCATAATGCATGATGTCGATCTAACTCAAGCTAAAGCAAAAATATTTAACATCGATCTCGACGCAATGCCTGGCACGCAACGTGATAAGTTTATTGAACTAATGTCGGCTACCGATCATCTTGCTTTGAAAGAACACGAACTTCCTTTGGAATTGCGTAGAGCATTAAACAGAGCAAACAAAGTTGGAAGTACGATAATACTGACAAGCAATTCTCCTTCATCTAGGGCGATTTGCGAAGCAAACATGAAAAAACTGTCATCAAAGGTTTGGATTAATGCAAACAATGGAGCTTTTCTCGCTGGACCAACTCAAGATGGTCGAATGCAAATTGTGCGTGATGAAAGGCTAGAAAAGGGGCTTATCGAAGATGCGTTAAGAATAGCAAAGCCAGAACAAGGTGAGCACTTGTTTAACACAGAGGTTAATGTTTGTTTAACAGATAATAATGGCAATTCTGTCGATGCAGTAGCAAAGCTTAAGTGGGATGTTAGCATTGTGGATCATTATGGTGTTGAGCATGTGATTGCACTCGATGAGTTGGATGGAGAAATTCCTTTTGATGATAATAATAAAGAATGTCAAAGTTTGATTTTCAAGCCAAGAATTGATAATATGTTAGAATTAATTGCCAAGAAAGGAGCGCTTCTTTGGCAAAGTGAACTTGATGACATTCATTTTCAATCGTCATATGCTGGGTGTACTGCATTTATATTTTCAAAGATTGACAAGCACATTTCATTGACGGATGTAAGCTTACAGCCTCGCTCTGATGGTGGATTTAGTGTGCTAAAAGGTGGGCTTTATTCCATGAATTCGGTGGATGAAATTTCAAATTTACTTAGAGAAGATGTTTGCTCCATCGTTGGGACGACTGAGGCGCTGTGTGAGCCAGTTGGGCTTGAAAATAGTGAAACTGTCTTTATGACATATAAACGTAATAAGCAAAAGAATTCAAAACAATTAGTGAATGATAGGTATATGTGGAGTTTGTTCCAACAAGCAAATAAAATTCCAGCCGAATTGTTAACGAAAGAAAATCAATCAGATAAATTATGTGTAATTGATAATAAGAGGCTTTGTTTGACAGGAAATTGTGGTGTTGCTAAGAAAAAGTTGGGCGTTTCGATTTTTAATTTGATTTTTGGTTCAAATGGTGGAAAGGTGAAGAAATCTTTAGAGAAGAAGACAGGTGATTCTTTTGCCATTTCGAATGTAGTAAAAGATGGCGTAAAATTTGTCACAAAGTCGTTGACGAGTGAAAAATAGTGCAGTTTGCACTATTTTTTTGTTGTAAAGATGAAAAATTTTTTAAAATTACTCAATCTAGAGCCAAATTTTGCTAAGTTTTTCTAAATTTTGTGTTGACAATAATAAGTGGTTGTGTTATACTACAATAACTATTTATCTTAATTACTGTGTCGTGGGTGGTCAAATGAAGTCAACATATTTCTTGTTGTTAAATTAGTTTTTGTTTGGGTGACTTGTTAGTCACCGCCGAAGTGCTGAATAAAAGAGCTAGTTTTTAGCTTACGAAGTCGGCACTTTTTCCACGTATTCAGCAATTTCGTGTAAGAGTAAATATCAAAACGAGGAGTAGATAATGCCAGTAAATAATCAACCTAAGAACACCTCATTAAAACTTAATAAGGTGATGTGCGGAAAAACGGAACGTGTATCTTTTGCAAGAGTGAAAGAGCCAATCGAGCTTCCATACCTTGTGGCAATTCAAAAGGACACTTATAAAGAATTTTTGGAGCATGGAATAGGGGAGACAATTGCGGAGTTTTCTCCAATAGAGGATTTTAGTGGCAAGGCAGAATTACAATTTCTCGATTATAGCATCGACTATAATGCGGTTAAGTATTCTGTTGATGAATGTCGTAGAAGGGCTCTAAACTATGAAGCCCCAATCAGAGTAAACACTCGATTAATTAACAAAGAGACAGGTGAAGCGATTGAGCAAAATGTTCTACTTGGTAACGTGCCATTGATGACACAAGATGGTTCATTCCTAATCAGTGGAGTTGATCGTGTAATCGTCAGTCAAATTGTGCGTAGCCCTAGTGTGTACTATGAAGCTATCGATGATAAAAACACAGGTAAAACCACTTATAGTGCGAGCCTTAACCCAACAAGGGGTATGTGGCTTGAGTTTGAACAAACCCAAAAAGATACAATCCGTGTCATTATGGATAGATCAGTTAAAGTTTCTGCGGGAATTTTATTAAAAGGTTTGGGACTTGGAAGTGACAAGACTATTGCCGCTCTTTTTGGCAATCATCCACTTATTTTAAATACTCTTGATCAAGAACCTCAAAAAACAGAAGAAGAAGCACTTTTGGAATTGTCGAAGAAATTAAAACCTAGCGAGCTTCCTAGTGCAGAGGCTATCAAGACATTTATTTTCAACACGTTTTTTACAAATCTTCGTTATGACTTAGCGAAAGTGGGTAGATATAAGTTTAACAAGAAGTTGAATTTATGTAATCGTTTACCAGGGCTAACTTTAGCGGAAGATTTAACCTTGTCTGATGGCAGTGTAATTAAGAAAGGAACAGAACTTTCTATTGAACAAGCAGCTCAAATTCAAAATGCTGGCATAAACGAAGTTTGGGTTGAACTTGACAATGGTAAGCGTCACTTTATGCGTGGAAACAATCGTGTGGCTCTTGATTCGGTTATTAAATGCAACCCTCGTGATTATGGAATTTATGAGTTAGTTCACTATCCAACTCTTACTCAACTGCTAAAGGGTGTGAAGACAAAAGAAGCTAAACTTGAAATTGTGAAAGAAAACGCCGAGGCTTTGATTAATCGTCACATTGTTATTGATGACATCTTAGCATCAATTAGTTATCTACTCGACTTAGTTGATGGAATTGGGGCTGTAGATGAGATTGACCACCTAGCCAATCGAAGAGTTAGTAGTGTGGGAGAACTTGTTAACATTGCTCTTCACTCAGGTATGGCCAAACTTGCTACATTTGCTCGTGAAAGTATGCAAGGGCAAGATTTAACACAGGCTAGCCCAAGCACAATTATCAATGCGCGCCACGTAAACAAAGCTTTGCTTGACTTTATGAAGACGAGTCCACTTTCACAAAGTATGGACCAAGTCAACCCTCTTAGTGAACTTACTCAAAAGAGAAAGACTAGTGCAGTGGGTCCTCGAGGTGTTAGCAAACAACGAGCAGGCTTAGAGGTTCGTGATATTCACTACACTCATTATGGACGTATTTGTGCGATAGAAACTCCTGAAGGTCAATCAATCGGACTTATCAACTCAATGGCCACATATTCTCGCCTTAATGAGTATGGTTTCTTAGAAGCACCTTATAAAAAGGTTGATAAAGCCACAGGGAAAGTGACGAATGAGGTTGTTTACTTAATGGCTGATGTTGAGGAAAAGAATAAGATTGCTCCAGCTGTTGAACCTCTCGATTCAGAAGGTCGTTTTGTAAATAAAAATATTGTCTGCCGATACAAAGATAGATTTATTGAGATTCCTCGTGAAGAAGTTGACTATGTCGATGTGTCTCCAAGACAAATGATGAGTGTGGCTACATCATGTATTCCATTCCTTGAAAACGATGACTCTGCTCGTGCTCTTCTTGGTAGTAACATGCAGCGTCAGGCAGTGCCATTAATCAGAACGGAATCTCCTATTGTGGGAACAGGAATGGAATGTCATGTTGCTCGTGATAGTGGAGCTTTAGTGCTTAGTGAGACCGATGGTGTGGTAAAATATGTCGATTCTCGTGAGATTCGTATTGAAGATCCACAAGGTGAGATGCACACTTATCATTTAACTAAATTTGCCAAGACCACTAAAGACACTTGTTTAAACCAAAAACCTATCGTAAAGGTGGGTGACAAAGTTAAAAAAGGCGAAGAAATTGCAGATGGATTGTCAACCAGCATGGGTGAACTTGCTCTTGGAAAAGATGTGCTTGTTGCCTTTATGAACTGGGAAGGATACAACTACGAAGATGCGATTTTGATTAATGAACGACTTGTGAAAGAAGATGTGTTTACATCAATCACATTAAAGGTAGAGGATATAAAGTGTCGAGCAACCAAACTTGGTAACGAAGAGATTACTCGTGATATTCCAAATCTTGGTGAAGATGCTCTGAAAAATCTCGATGAAAATGGTATCATTCGTGTGGGTGCTGAAGTTCGCCCAGGAGATATCTTGGTTGGTAAAGTTACACCAAAGGGTGAGACTGAACTCACTCCAGAAGAAAGGCTTCTTCGTGCAATTTTTGGAGAAAAATCACGTGAAGTGCGTGACACCAGTTTGCGTGTGCCTCATGGCCGTGGTGGTGTGGTGGTTGACGTGCAAATCTTCTCTCGAGCAAATAAAGATGAGCTTGAGGCGGGTGTAAACATGTTGGTTAAGGTTTACATCGCTCAAAAGCGTAAATTATCCGTTGGTGATAAAATGTCAGGTCGACATGGTAACAAGGGTATTGTATCACGAATCGTGCCTAGTGAAGACATGCCATTTATGTCAAATGGTCAACCAGTTGACGTTGTGCTAAACCCACTTGGTGTGCCTAGTCGTATGAACATTGGACAGCTTCTTGAGGTTCACTTGGGTAGGGTTGCTAAGATTTTAGGTTGGAAAGTTGCTTCTCCTGTGTTTGATGGAGCTACAGAGCAGCAAATCAGTCAACTTTATCGAGAAAATGGCCTTGAAGAAGATGCAAAAATGACTCTTTATGATGGTCGAACAGGAGAGCCATTTGACAATCGTGTCACTGTTGGATATATGTATATGATTAAACTTACCCATATGGTAGATAACAAGATGCACGCTCGTAGTATTGGACCATATGCATTGGTTACAGCTCAACCTCTTGGTGGACAAGCTATGTTTGGTGGACAAAAGTTCTCAGAAATGGACGTTTGGGCTCTAGAGGGATATGGTGCTGCAAATCTATTACAAGAAATGCTCACAATCAAGAGTGATGATGTGGCTGGTAGAACTAAGGTCTATGAATCAATCGTTAAGGGGTTACCAATTGCTGAACCGGGAATACCTGAGTCATTTAAGGTGTTGGTTAAGGAGTTGCAATCTCTTGGACTCGATATCAAGATTTTAACTGAAGATGCTCGTGAGATTGAAATGGGTGAACTTTCAACAGAAGAGCTTGATGTGCCAATGTTTAACAAAGAAAACAACAAACCAACAGATGAAATTGAACTCAATTTTGATGATATTGAAGATGAATCTAACGGCAGTATTATGTCTGAAAGTGAATTTAATGAACTCAATAAAGATGCGTTCAACGCAGACAACTTGTTTGAAGATTTTGACGAATAGGAGAGGAAAGTATGTTTGAATTAAAAAACTTTGACTCAATAAAGATAGGTTTAGCATCTCCTGAAAAAATTAGGGAGTGGTCTCATGGAGAGGTAACTAAACCAGAGACAATAAATTATCGAACACTCAAACCAGAAACAAATGGATTGTTTTGTGAGCGCATTTTTGGACCATGTAAAGATTTTGAATGTCATTGTGGTAAGTATAAACGAGTGCGTTACAAAGGTCACCATTGTGAAAAATGTGGAGTGGAAATCACTCGTAGTAAAGTTAGACGTGAGCGTATGGGTCACATCGAACTTGCCACACCTGTTTCTCATATTTGGTTTGTGCGTGGTGGCACATCACGACTTGGTAGCATTCTCGAGATGACAGCAAAGAATCTTGAGCAAGTGCTTTACTACGCTAGCTACATCGTGCTAAACCCAGGGATAACTAATTTTGAATATAAACAAGTTATCACCGATAAGGAATATCGTGATGCTTTGGCTCAGTTTGGAACCGGCTCATTTAGGGCAGGAATGGGAGCGGAGGCAATTCGTGAATTGCTAGAGCAAATTGATTTGCAAAAAGAAAGTGATGACTTAAAGAAAACAATTCTCACAGCTAAAGGTCAGAAAAAGCTTAAAGCAGTGAAAAAGCTCGAGACTGTGGAAGCTTTCTTAAAGAGTGGAAACAATCCTCGTTGGATGATTTTGGATGTGCTTCCTGTGCTACCTCCAGACTTGCGTCCTATGATTCAGCTAGATGGTGGTAGATTTGCTGCTAGTGACTTAAACGATTTATATCGTCGGGTAATAAATAGAAACAATCGTCTTAAAAAACTAATTGAGCTTGCGGCGCCTGACGTAATTGTAAGAAATGAAAAGCGTATGCTTCAAGAAGCAGTGGATGCGTTAATCGACAATGGTAAACGTGGTAAACCTGTTCTTGGTGCAAAACAACGTGAGTTAAAATCGCTTACTGCGATGATTAAAGGTAAGCAAGGACGGTTTAGGCAAAACTTGCTTGGTAAGCGTGTGGATTATTCAGGTAGATCGGTTATCGTTATCGGTCCTGAATTAAAGCTTTATCAATGTGGTGTGCCAAAAGAAATGGCTCTTGAATTATTTAAGCCTTTCGTTATGCGAAAGCTAGTGGAACTAAACTTCACACAAAATGTGAAGAGTGCAAAGCGTATGGTAGAGAGGGAGCGTCCTGAAGTGTGGGATATTTTGGAAGATGTCATAAAAGATCACCCTGTAATTCTTGACCGTGCACCAACTCTACACAGACTATCACTTCAAGCGTTTGAGCCTGTGTTGGTTGAGGGTAGAGCAATCAAACTTCATCCTCTTGTGTGTAAAGGATTTAACGCAGACTTCGATGGTGACACGATGGCTATTCACGTTCCACTTTCAATTGAAGCAAGAACAGAAGCGAGAATGCTTATGTTATCTAGTAACAACATTCTAAAACCTGCAACTGGTGACCCTATCGTTGTGCCTCAACAGGATATCATTCTAGGTCTATATTACATGACTATGGAAAATCCAGATGCTAAGGGTGCAGGGTCTATGTTTGTGAGCGAAGATGAAGCGATTATGGCTAAGGAAAATGGCTACATTCACGTGCAAGCTCCAATTCAAGTGCGTAAGTCTGCCACAGTAGATGGAAAAGTTGTTACTGGTCGTGTACCAACAACTGTTGGACGAATTCTGCTTAACCGCTGTGTGCCACAGTGCATTGGAATGGTAGAACGTAAAACCCCTGAAGATTATCTAAAGTATGAGGTTGATTTTGCTATCACTCAAGGTAAGATGGGGGATATCGTTAGTAAAACATATTATGCACTTGGAACTAGTGAAACGGCTAAAATGCTCGATAGAATCAAGGAATTTGGTTATAAATATTCTACTCTTAGTGGAATTACTATCAATGTGTATGATATGCTTATCCCAGAGAATAAGCAAGAAATTATCAAACAATATAAAGAATACGCGCAAAACAACGAGAAAATGTATATGCGTGGACTTATTACTCGTGCAGAAAAGGTCAACAAAAACATTGAACTTTGGAACGAGGCAACAAACATTGTGAAGTCTAAAGTGGTGTCTAACCTTAGTCCATTCAACTGTCTTAAAATGATTGTGGCAAGTAAGGCGCGTGGTAATGAAGACCAGATTAACCAGCTTGGTGGTATTAGAGGAATTATTACCAACACCTCGGGAACCAAGGTTGATATTCCTATCACATCATGTTTTAGGGAAGGCCTTAGCCCAATCGACTACTTTATGTCTGCTCGTGGTGGACGTAAAGGTCTAGCAGATACTGCACTACGTACAGCAGATGCAGGATATCTTAGCCGTCGGTTAGTGGATATTGCTCATGGTGTTGTGGTAACAGAAGAAGATTGTTTTGCTTCTCTTGGTGAGTCTGTAAAAGGTCTTACTGTTAGTGATCTTATCCAAGGAGACCACGTTATCGAAAGCTTAGAGGGAAGAATCAAAGGCAGAGTTGCTGTGGATGATGTGGTTGATCCAAAGACCAAAGAAATTATCGTGCATGCAAATGAACTTATCACTCCAGCAATGGCAAGTAAAGTAGTTGCTGCAGGTGTTAAGGAAGTGACGATTCGAACACTTTTAACTTGTAAGTGTAAGCATGGCGTGTGTGCAAAGTGTTACGGACGTGACATGGTTAGCACAGGCTTAGTTGAAGTGGGAGAGGCTGTTGGTGTTATTGCGGCTCAATCAGTCGGTGAGCCAGGTACTCAGCTTACCATGAACACAAAGCATGCCAGTGGTATTGCGGTTGCATCTGATATTACTCAAGGTCTTCCTCGTGTGGAAGAATTGTTTGAAGCTCGAAAGCCTAATAGTTGTGCCATGATTAGTGAGGTTGGTGGTAAGATTAGCATCACTGAAGTAAATAATCGAAAGTGTGTGACTGTTCATACTCAAAATGGAGATGTAGAGTATCTACTTCCAGCTAAGAGTATAGTAATTGTTCAAGATGGACAAGTTATTGAGAGTGGAACACCACTAACATATGGTAGTTTGTTCCCTCAAGACATATTGCGTACTCGTGCTGTAAAAGATGCTCAAGAGTATCTATTAAAAGAAGTGTTGGCGGTATATAAATCACAAAGTGTTAATCTTGATACAAAGCACATCGAAATTATAATTCGTCAGATGCTTAGAAATGTTCGTGTTGAATCTAGTGGAGACACAGACTTAATTCCAGGGGATATTGTCGACTTAAATGACCTTGAGGAGATAAACCTTAAGACCATTATGGCGGGTAAAATGCCTGCTAGTGCAAAGAGAATTTTGCAAGGTGTAACAAAGGCAAGTTTGTCAACCAACAGTTTCTTATCGGCTGCATCCTTCCAAGAATCTAGCAGAGTGCTTACTGATGCTGCAATTAAGGGAAAAGTTGACCACCTCACAGGATTAAAAGAAAACGTTATTATCGGTAAACTAATTCCTGCAGGTACAGGACTAAAGCGATACAATTCCGTTTCTCCAACTATTTTTGAAAACGTAAAAGCTGAAGTTGAAGAGGAAAACGAACGTCTGTTCCCACAGGCTCATAAAGATGACGTTTTAGCTATGGAACAGATAAACAAAGCTATCGATGATAGCGATTCTGGAATTGATAATTTTGACCTTAGTGCGTAAAAAGTTGACAATTATTTAATTTTGTGGTATAATATAACTAATGATAGTATGAGATGAGACAAGTAGAGCTAGATAATTTGCACACAGAGAGTTGCGCCTTGGCTGCGAGCGCGATTGCAAACTCTAGGTTGAAACCACTCTTCGACTATTCGCTTAGCCTAAAGCGAAATTGTGGGCAGAAAGTGGCTCTAGGTAACTAGAGCAACAAAGGTGGAACCACGGGGAAACTCGTCCTTTGACTAGGGCGAGTTTTTTCTCGTCTTAAAGGAGGTTATTATGTTTATTAAGATTAAAGATGGTAGCAAAGTCGAAGTTGACAACGGTTCAAAAGTTATCGACGTTGCTAAAAAAATTAGTGAAGGATTGGCTAGAAATGCTGTGGCTGGTAAAGTTAATGGTAAAATGTGCCAGCTTAGTAGCATTGTTAAAGCAAATGATTTGGTTGAAATCGTAACACTAAAGGATGAAGAGGGAATGGAAGTGTTGCGCCACTCAACTGCTCACGTGCTAGCCCTTGCAGTGAAGCGTAAATTCCCAGGCACAAAGATTAGCATTGGTCCAGCAATTGAGAATGGATTTTACTACGATTTTGATTTTCTAGAGCCAATTGGAATGGATGATTTACCGAGCATTGAAGCTGAAATGGAGAAGATTATCAAGGATAAAATCCCATTTGTTCGTGAAGAAATCAGTAGGGCAGATGCAGTTAAACTATTTAAAAAGTTAGATGAGCCATACAAACTTAAAATTTTGGAAGAAATTCCAGAAGATGAGACTCTCACAATTTATAAGTTAGGTGAGTTGGTCGATTTGTGTCGTGGCCCACACTTAGAAGACATTAGTTTAATCAAGGCCTTCAAACTTCAAAGTGTGACTGGGGCTTATTTCCAAGGAAACGAAAAGAACAAAATGCTTACTCGAATTTATGGAACATCTTTCCCTAAAAAGAGTGAGTTAGATGAGTATTTAGCAAAATTAGAGGAAGCAAAAAAACGTGACCACCGTAGAATTGGACGTGATTTAGAATTATTCTTCTTAGATGAAACAGCTCCAGGAATGCCTTATTTCTTGCCAAAGGGCTGGACAATGATTAATGTAATGCTTGATGATTGGAGAAAAGTTCACAAAGCGCATGGATATCAAGAGTTTTCGGGCCCAATGCTAAATGATTCAACTCTTTGGAAAATTTCAGGTCACTGGGACCACTATAAAGATGATATGTTTGTGTTCACTGATATCGATGGGCATGAGCAAGGTTTAAAGCCTATGAGCTGTCCAAATTCGATTAAAGTTTTTGGCTCAAAAACACGTAGTTATCGTGATTTACCACTTAGATTTAACGATGTGGATGTAATTCACAGAAATGAAAAATCAGGTGAGTTAAATGGTTTGTTTAGGGTGAGAATGTTCCGTCAGGATGATTCACATAACTACATTACAGAAGAACAAATTTCGTCAGAAATTAAAGACATTCTATCAATTGCGGATGATTTTTATAAATCATTTAAGTTACCATATGAACTAACTCTTTCTACTCGTCCTGAAAGTTTTATTGGTGACAAAGCCACATGGGATAAGGCTGAGGATGATCTTCGTGCAATTTTAGATGAACTTTGTGGTAAAGGAAATTATAAAATTAACGAAGGTGATGGAGCTTTCTATGGCCCAAAGATTGACATTAAAATGCAAGATTGTATGGGAAGAAAGTGGCAACTTGGAACTGTTCAACTTGATTTCCAATTACCAAGTCGTTTTGGTGTAACTTACATCGATAAAGATGGCGAAAAGAAAACGCCTGTGCTTGTGCATCGTGCGTTATTTGGTTCATTTGAGCGTTTCCTTGGTGTGATTACTGAGCATTTTGCAGGTGCATTTCCATTGTGGATAGCTCCTGTGCAAGTGAAGGTTATCACAATTTCTGAAAAGCAAAATGATTATGCTAAGAAAATTTTTGATAAGTTAAATGACTTGGATATTCGTGTGGAATTTGATGAGCGAAACGAAAAAGTTGGCTACAAGATTCGTGAAGCACAAATGCAAAAGATTCCTTATATGCTTGTGTTAGGTGATGATGAAATGAATGAAAATAAAGTGGCAGTTCGTCACCGCAAAGATGGAGATCTTGGTAAAATGTCTCTCGATGAATTTATAAATCTACTTCAAAAAGAAGTTGAAACAAAAGAAATAAGATAGAAAAAGCCGATTATTCGGCTTTTTTATTTTCTAATTAAATTACATCCTAGCGCACAGATTAATCCAATGACTGCAGCAAACAAACAGTCGGTTAGTAGCGAGAGATTAAATGAAAATTCACCATCTAGAATGGAAAAAATTATAAACGAGAGTAGGGTATAACACACTCCTAAGATAGCTCCCCAAAGCCAAGTGCGTGATTTCACTTTTTTACTTAGTACAAAGCACCCTAAAGCGATGCTAAAAATTTTGATTCCTTGATTAATTGGTGAAATTAAACTTTCACTAAGAGGAGTAAATTTCAACACAAAAGCGAAACCAAGCACGCATAGAAGCGAGCATGATACTGCCCAAAATGTACCTTTAATAACGCTTAGAGTAATATTTGAATTTCCGTTCATAGTCACCTCATGTTAGACTATGATTATATCTTAATTTTTAGAACAAAATGCAATAAAAGTCTAAATAATCAAAGTAAATTGAAAAATTATGCTGAAAATAATTGACTTGATTTTCGTTTTATATTATAATGAAACTACTAACAAGGAGTTTACCTAAATGAATAGACCAACTGCTATTAAAAGAATAATTTTTCTAGGTATATTTTTAGTGTTGGGTTTCTTTTTGTGTTTTGCGCAATTTGAAATTCCTTTCACGCATTATACCTATAACGGCTTTGCAAATTCAATTAAACTTGGACTTGACCTTAAAGGTGGAGTGCTAGCCGTTTATGAAGCAAGCCCAATTGATGGTGACAGCACTGATTTTGATTCGAAATTAAATGCAACAAGGCAACGTATTACAGATTTAATCACCGCTTCATACACAGAGGCTGTAATTTCGATTCAACAAGGCAACCGTCTTAGGGTTGAAGTGCCTGATGTGGCTGATCCAGAAGAAGTGTTTAATTTAATCGGTACTCCTGCAATTTTGGAGTTTAAGAAGGAAAAAAGTGCAGATGCAGAGGCTGTGCTAACGGGACAAAACATTGTGAGTTGTTCAGCTTCTCAACAACAAGCGTCAGGTAGCGGATACCTTGAATGGGGTGTTTCCATTACATTTGATGCTGAGGGTGCTCAAAAATTCTATGAATTAACTTCAGAATTAGTGGGGAGCAAAATCTACATCTATAGTAACGGTGAGTGTATATCTGAACCTACAGTAAATTCAGCTATTGCTGGAGGAAAGACATTTATCTCGGGTAGTATGGATGAACAAGGTGCTAAAGATTTTGCATTGCAAATTTTGAGTGGAACATTCTCGGTTAAATTAAGTTTGCTGGAAAACACAGTCGTTAGTGCAACTTTAGGTGATAAGGCACTGTTGTATGGCCTTATTGCTGGTGGAATTGCTTTACTTATCATCTTTGCGTTTATGATTTGGCGATATAAGATGCTTGGTGTGATTTCAAGTGTTGCATTGAGTTTCTATGTTATTTTGATGTTATTCTTCTTACAAGCAATTCCTCTTGTGCAATTAACGCTCGCTGGTATTGCAGGTATCATACTTTCTATTGGTATGGCAATTGATGGAAACATCGTTATTTTTGAACGTATAAAAGAAGAATATGCATCGGGTAAGAAAATTTTACCTTCAATTGATTCTGGTTTTAAGAAAGCTTTCTGGGCAATTTTTGACTCGAACATTACCACAATAATGGTAGCGATTGTGTTGGCGCTTCTTGGAACGGGATCGATTCAAGGTTTTGCTATCACATTGCTGATTGGTGTGGTGTTGAGCATGTTTACTTCATTAGTTGTGACTCGACAATTCTTAAAACTATACTATCCACTCAACTCAACTAATGCTAAACAATATGGTTTGAAAAGGGGGGAAGGTGTAGATGAACTCGCATAAATATGAAGATTTTAAGAAAAATTTTAAACCATCTAAATGGACAAAGTATGTGCTTATGTTCAGTGGAACTGTAATACTAGTGGGGCTGATTTTGTTGTTTGCTCTTGGATTTAACCTTGGTATGGATTTCACTGGAGGTAACATTGTAAAGATCGAAACAAATGCTGAACTTAGTGACTCAGAATATTCGGCTGTGGTTGATAAAGCTAGTGAAGTTTTATCTAATCAGGGTTTGAGTTTAGCACAGGCACAACGTGTGGGTGTCGGCTCAGACTTCTATGTGTCGATTCAATATCAAAACAAAAGTGGAGAAGCTGACATGGCAAGCCTTAATGAACAAGTTGTGGCATCACTGCAAGAGGCTTATCCAAGTTACAATGTAATTGCTGCAGAGTCTAAGAGTAGCACAGCCAGTGCCGAATTGCTCTTAAATGCATTACTTGCAATTGTAATTGCATTAGTGTTTATTATGATTTACATCGCTTTCAGATTTGAATTTTTGAGTGGTGTAGCAGCTCTTATTACATTGTTCCATGATGTGCTTATCATGTGTGCATTCGTGTTGATGTTTAGAATTCAAATCAACAGTGCATTTGTGGCGGCTGTGATTACAGTGCTAGGTTATTCGATAAACAACACGATTATTATCTTTGATCGTGTGAGAGAGAATTTGCGAAAGCCAAGTTTGGAGTCATTGTCAAATGATGATATTGCAAATCTTTCCGTTAGGCAAACTCTCACTCGTACCATCAGCACATCATTCACGACCATCGTTGCTGTAGCTTTGCTTGCGTGCATTGGTGTGGCACAGATGAGTGAATTTGTAATTCCAATTCTTATTGGATTATTAGCAGGTACTTATGCTTCAATATTTATTTCTGCACCTATGTGGACTTTACTCATGGGGAAATCAAAACGTAATCTTCGTAGTAAGATAAAAGCAGAAAAGAAAGCAAAAATTGATGCACCTGAGGTAGAGCAACTCTAAAAAATAAAAAGAAAGCCTTCCTTATGTTTGGAAGGCTTTTATATAAGGGGGAAGAATGAATTTAAGAAAAGTTGAAAATCCAAATTTTTCTCAGCGCAGGGTGGATGAGATTTCACAAAAATTTAATGTTTCAAAGTTCGTTGCCGAGCTGCTTTTAGCGCGCGATTTGGTTCATGATGATGAAATTGCTGCTTTTTTAAATCCTAAAATAAGTGATATGCACGATCCATTTCTATTTAATGAAATGGATGTTGTGGTCAAACGCATTAAGAAAGCCATTTCAGAAAAAGAAACTGTGTTGATATTTGGTGATTACGATGTAGACGGAATAACTAGCACTTATATTTTGTTGGATTACTTTAAGTCTGTAGGGCAAAATGTCTACACTTTTCTTCCAAATAGATATAGTGATGGTTACGGACTTACTCAAGATGCTGTAGAATTTGTGTTGGATAAATTTAAGCCTAATCTTATCATCACCGTGGATTGTGGTATTAGTGGAGCCAAGGAAGTGGAGTATATAAAGTCTTGTGGAGTGGATGTGATTGTGACAGATCATCACGATTGTCCTGAAGAACTTCCAAAGTGCCCAATCATTGATGCAAAACTCCCAAATCAGAAGTATCCGTTTAGAGAATTGTGTGGGGCAGGTGTTGCATTAAAACTAGTAGAGGCTTTGTCTGGAAGAGATAATGCTTTAAAATATTTACCAGTCTGTGCGATTGCGACAGTGTCGGACATTGTGCCTTTGGTCGATGAAAATCGAGTGATCGTTAAACTTGGGTTAGATAGCCCAATGACAGCATATCCTGTTGGAATTGCTGCTCTAGCAAAAGAACTAAAATTAAGTGCAAAACTAACCAGTCAAGAAGTGAGTTTTAAACTTGCTCCAAGGTTGAATGCTTCAGGAAGAATGGGAAATGCTGACCATAGCTTAAAACTTTATCTTGAAACTGATAAAAATGCTATTAAGAAGCTGATTACTCAGCTCTTAGAATATAACGTTGAGCGTCAGGACTTGTGTAATGTGGTTTATGCTGATTGTGTGGCGATGTTGAGTAAGATTAATCTAGCTAATCAAAAAGTAATCGTGCTTGCTAAAAAAGGGTGGAGCATTGGAATACTAGGAATTGTGGCGGCAAGGCTAGCGGAAGAATATAACAGACCAACATTTTTACTCGGTGAAGAAGGTGGTGTGTATAAAGGTTCGTGCAGAAGTATCGATGGTATGAACATTCATGAATTGTTGTCTAAAATGTCCGACCTCCTCACGAGTTTTGGGGGGCACACAATGGCTGCTGGTATGGCAATCGAGGAAAAGAATATCGATGCTTTTCGCACTAGACTAAATGAATTAGTCATGAAAATGTATCCAGAAGAATTTTTTGCGCCATACTTAAGTTATGATTTAGAGGTTGATGCTCAAGTGATAGACTTAAATTTCTTAAAGGAATTTGTTGTCTTAGAGCCTTATGGTTGCAAAAATCCAATGCCAGTCTTTAAACTAGAGTTTGAAAAAGCTACAGTTTCGAGCATGAAGAGTAATCAAAATCATTTAAACATTCAACTTGGTAATGTTACGTTACTCGCTTTTAACAGCCCAGAATATTTTAATCTTGTTAGTCAAAGTGGGAAGAAAGAATGTGTGGCAGAATTATGGATTGATTCTTTCCGTGGAAACGAAAGTTGTAAGGGAATTGTAAAGCAACTTCAAATGGGGGCAGTGCCTAATATTGGCGCTGATAAAATTGGTGGAGAATATTTAAAACAGCTTAGCTTAAGTGCGAATGGAAAAAAGCCTGTCTACACTCCGTATAACAAACAAGAATTGTTTCATCTGCTAAATAAATCTGATAGTAAGATTTATGGCACATTGATTATTGCAAACACTTTGCAAAGTTATAAGGAATTTTTATCTAAATTTAAGAAAAGATATAACATTGTTTGTCAAGAATATCTAACGCTTACTAATAATAATGGATATAACACACTTTGTTTGTGCCCATCGCTTGATAATAATTTTAAGAATTACAACAGGATAATTTTGCTAGATAGTGTGTTGGATGAAGCATATATTGTATTTTTCAATTTAAACAGTAATGCAGAAATCTTTTTGCCTAATCCAAGTTCATTTTTATATGCTCCATTTGCTTTTCTAGATTTGTCTAGGCGCACTTTTGGAGAATATTTCAATGTGATAAAAAAAGCGGCAAAACTAAACACAACTGCTTTTGACGATTATAACTATTTCAATAAAATTAAGCGAATGAGTCACAACTTAAATTATGTTCAATTTGTTTGTTGTGTAGAAACATTCTTGCAACTTAATTTAATAAAAGTAAACAATGAGATGGGGAGTTACTCAATAGAAATGCTAAAAAGTCCATCACGCCAGCTTAATGAATCGCAATTTTATAACAAACTTGATTTAATCATGAAATCATATTAAAAAAATAATCTCAACTGAGATTATTTTTTTTAATATCTGCTATGGAAGGTTATGCCCACGCATTTTCCACCCACTAAAATGGCATTGTTCAATGACATTTCAACCAGTCGAATTTCACTTGGCCCAACAATTTTTCTAAATCTGTCGTAAAGTTCTTTTGCTTCTTTTTCTGCCTGATAATGAACTATGCTAAATGTGTAATCAGCAATATTAAGTCCATTTAATTTGGTGTTTGAGTAAAGTTTACTTACAGCAAGTGGGAAGGTTTTTGCTTTGTCGAGAACGCGGAACTTGCAGTTTGTGTCAGCACACAAAATAGGGCGGATGTTGAGCGTCGCTCCGGTGAAGTTTTTCATAGCAGTGCTAAACACAGGGCTATTTTTTAGATTAGTGGCACTATCCACAGCCAGCAAACTTACATATTTTTCTATGATTGTGTTTGCAAATTCAAGGGCAGTGTCTAAGTTTTTTGATTTCTCATACACTTTTTTAGTGTTGAAGGCTATTTCACTAATACCACGTGAAACAGTGTGAGTGTCAATTGCCATTATTTTCTGATTAGGATAGTTTTCTTGAAGAGTTTTAAAAGTGTTTATAATTGCTTCACCATTATCAGAAAGAACCCTAAATGCTGGGGCAAAGTAGAGAATATCATTTCCTTCGGCTGCTTCCTTATTGAAAAATTCTAGCCATTCATCTTGAGTTAGTGGTTCAGGAGCGCAATCTTGTAGGCTAATCTTGGCTAGTTTTTCTCTCAATTCCGCATTATATCCACTAAATTCAATCATTTTAGATTTGTGTTTTATCTTACTAGGAGCTAAGTACATTCCGTTTTTACTAAGCTCTGGCTCAAACATATCCGCATATGCATCGACAAAAAATTTAATCATAGTTCACCTTCGTTCTTTTTCCTTTGATTATATCACGATTAATTTTTATTGGCAATTAAATTTAAACAAAAAATTTTCGATAAATTTTTTCGTCGTGTAAAACCTTGGTTGCATAGTAATTTGTAGCGGGAAACGGAGTATAGGTTAGAGTTTTATGATTTTGCGAATACTTTTCGTCAGTTAACCACTTATTCACGTTTCCTTCTCCTGCGTTATATGCACACAGGACTGTGAATTTATCGGTAAATTTTTCAAGTAAATAATGAAGATATGCGCAACCAAGTGCGATGTTAGTGTCTATGTTACATAAATCACTAATTTTTAGGTTTAGATTGTCTTTCTCATTGATAAATTCAGCTGTCTTTGGGAGCAGTTGCATTAACCCAATTGCTCCAACATTTGACCTAGCATCTTTATTAAAGTGGCTTTCGGCATTAATTACACTAGCCACAAAGGCAGGAGAAAGGTGACTTTCGCCTGAAAATTTGATTATTTCGTCCTTAAATCTTAAAGGGTATCGTATATGAAAGGAAACAAGAGCCAAAATAAACGCAGTAATTAACGCCCATGCCACAATCAAAATTTCTATTGTTTTTTTCATAATTTCATTTTATGACATTAGATATTTTTTATACTCCTGTTTTGTCAACCTATTAACGTTAGTAGATAAATAAAAGGTGAGATTCTCAAATTCAGCACGAACGTGCTGCCAGTATAAGTTAAAAGTTCTTCCTCAGAATGACAATTAAATATTTGTTGAGGAATTTTGTTGATTGTCATACCGACCGAGAGAGTATTGCGATCGAGTTGAGAGTATCTCAAAATGTTATGTCATTCTGAACCTTGAAATCTTATTTCAAGGTGTGAGAATCTCACTTTTTATTTTTTTAATTGTTTATTAAATTAGAAATGTTACCCTAGAATACATGCAAAATTTTTAAGAAAATGCAGTATTTACTTGACTTTTAGGCTCGGGGGGGGGGTATAATGATAGTGAATATAGTCAAAAAATCTTAAGATTATATATCAAAAACAAAGGAGATTATTATGGGAATTTTTAGTAGAAAAAAACCAACCACACAATCAACATCAAAAAGCATATCAGTTAATCCACAAATTAGAGGAAATAGTTTAATTGGTGATAAACCGGCTTATGTTGTTTACAGTCGCACATATCGAAATGATTATGCACCAATAAATGCTATACCTGCACAATTTAATCCCGTGGCTGGCAAGTATGCTTTTTGTGGTGCTTTGCCCTCGGATGTTAGTAAAGTAATTGGATATAATGGAGCTAAGGTACTAAATGTAGGTCAAAGTAGTATATTTAAAGAAAAAACTCCTAATTATGATGATATGGTTGTTTTGCCATTTACGATAGTAGACAATAACATAACATCAGATGTGGTTGGGAGAAGGGTGCCTGTATTTTTTGACGTGTTTATATCAGCTAAATCTTATATTGCTAATAAGGAGATTATAGATCATTTTATTAAAGAAACTGATGCTTTTATAAAATCCTCAATTCAGGCAGGAAAGTCTAGCTATGAAATACTAGATGAGTTTCCAATTAAATGGGAAAATCAATTATATCCAGGCGATTTAGAAGTTTGTGAGCGTGGAGTGACAAGAACATTAACTAACAACCGCACTCCAACAAGAGATCTTAAACTTGACGGCAACTCAATGGGGCGTTAAGAAAAGAACTACGAAATAATTTCGTAGTTCTTTTAAATTAAACATGAAGAATGAATAAATCAAGCTTAGCATTATTCACTCTTCAGTTGTATAATCAAAAAGTAACCCTCAGCAAAATGCCGAAGGCTACTTGGTCAAACCATGCTAATAAAAAGTTTAAAAAAATAGAAAAGGAGGTTGTGTGTTTACAATCTCCTATCACATGCAAAATTTGTTTGCTGGTGCGATCGAGAGGACTTGAACCTCCACGGTGTGAACCATAAGATCCTTAGTCTTACGCGTCTGCCAGTTCCGCCACGACCGCATGTCGTATTCGCGATAAATACAAGAAATATTATAGCACAAATTTTGTAAAAAATAAAGTGTTTTTTCACAAATTTTTAAAAAATATTAAAAAATTATTTTTTTCGTAAATACATCTTGACAAACGAATTTAATTTGTGATATAGTAGCAAAAAATAAAGGAGGAAAAAAATGGTAGATGAAAATAAGTGTATCGGATGTGGTACATGTGTAAATATGTGTCCGGTGGGCGCTATTAGTTTTGATAAAAATGGGAAGGCGAAGATTGATTCAAAGATTTGCGTAAAGTGCAAAACTTGCGAGGGAGTGTGTCCCGTTTCTGCTATTACAATAAAAGAGGACTAAATTTTGTTAAACGTAAAAGAAAGAATGGTGTATTCGCCAGATAAAGAAAAAATAGCGCTTTTTGAATTGACGCCAAGATATGCTAAGCTGACTTTAGCTTGGTATCAACAGGACAGTGCGTTTGAAATCTTTGATGAGTTTGAAGAGCAACTAGATGTGTGGGAAGATGTGCAAAAAAATTGTGTAATTCGCCCAACTCATCTTGCTGAAGTGGTGGCAGTGGCTAAGTGTTTTAGAAAACTTTGTGATGCTTACAAGGTAACTAAAGCAACAGCTTACGCAAGTGCTTCATTTAGGGAAGCTAAAAATCACTATGGATTTTTAGAAGAAATTGAGATTGCTTCAGGATTTAAGATTCGCTTAATGCAAGAACAGGATGAAATTAGTTCATTTTATAATGGGACTGTTAACACGGTTGATGCGCCTAAGGGAGTGGCTGTAAATTTTAGTGATGACTACACACAGATTATTCACTACACTAGAAAAAATATTTTAAATAGCGTTACTCTTCCATTTGGGGCAGAAACTATTGCGGAGAAATTTTTGCTGGATGAAAATATTCCACTAGCAGAAAGAATGAACAATGCACTCGCTTTCATTAAGGGGCAGTTGTGGGAAAATATGAATTGGAGTGGCGATGTGAATAAGGAAGAATTTCGTTTTGTGGCAACAGGGGAAGCTTTTTTAGGCATCGGCAAAATAAGTCGAAAAGGTAAGAAGTATCCACTTGATTTAGCCCATGGTTATGTGATGAATATGGCTGATTTAGAGAATGTGGCAAAGGCAATTTCTGGGCTTGATTTTTCCAAAAACGCAAGGCTGCGTGGGGTGTCGAGTAAACCTGTTAGCTATGTG
>JAEEGL012461376.1_pt1 | contig 24997 bp, 16 predicted proteins | sample 9134231 | NCBI WGS metagenome assembly JAEEGL01 (sample SAMN16246548, study PRJNA631951) | gut metagenome | biome: gut microbiome; feature: rumen; material: fiber-attached | host: Bos | place: Iran: Karaj | collected 2018-10 | reverse complement strand
ATTGGCAACGTAAGAAGTGCCATCTATCCATATTTAGTTGCTCGCCAAACTGGCGGCAAAATGATTTTGCGCATCGAGGACACCGACCAGGCGCGCTACGTAGAAGGTGCAACTGAACTGATTGAAGATACTTTGAAATGGCTCGGCCTCGAATGGGACGAAGGTCCAATCGTAGGCGGCCCAAATGGTCCTTACTTCCAGACCGAACGTCGTGATATCTACATTAAATGGGCAAAGAAACTCATCGAAGCCGGCCGTGCTTACGCCGACCCAACCCCAACCGAAGAGGTTGAAGAACATCGCAAATACTGTACTGAGCATAAGATTCCTTACCTCTTCCGCAACTTTCGTCCAGAAAACCCACCAGCTTGGGAACCAGGCATGACTTTGCGCTTCAAGACTGAACCAAAAGAGTATTCATGGCACGACGAAGTTATGGGCGATATGCACACCGGTCCAGAAGTTCTTGACGATATCGTTCTTATCAAAAAAGACGGTCTCCCAACTTACAACTTTGCTCACATCGTTGATGATGCCGAAATGGGCGTCACTCACATTATGCGCGGCGTAGAGTACCTTTCTTCTACCCCAAATTACCTTGCCATCTACGAAGCTTTGAATCTTAATGTACCAAAACTCGTCTCCTTGCCACATATTCTCGCTCCTACAGGTAATAAAAAGCTCGGCAAGCGCGATGGTGCCAAATCCGTCACCGAATACCGCGATGACGGCATTCTTGCCGAAGCCATGCTTAACTACCTCGCCAACCTCGGCTGGAACGATGGCACCGAGCAGGAAATCTATACCAAGGAAGAGCTTATCAAGGCTTTCTCCCTCGACCACGTCCAAACTTCTGGCGCTCGCTACGACGAAACTAAGCTATTCTGGATGAACGGTCAATGGATTCGCCGCATCGCTACCGAAAATGGCCAAAGCACCGAAAAACAAGACAATGGCGCCGATGTTGCCACGGAAAAGGGAATTAACGACCTTTATACTCGCACTGCAGGTTTCTGGCCAGAAAGTGCGGCTTCTTCTTCCGACGATTATAAGAAAAAAGTTCTTGCTATCGTCTATGATCGTCTCAAAGTTTTGTCCGATCTTCGCACCGTGACCAATTATTTCTTCGAAGAGCCTGAAATCGACCTTGAAATGATTAATAATAACAAATTCATCAAGAAGATTAATGACGCCGCCGAGAATAGCGAAGGAAAGGGCATAAAAGAGCTCCTAGGAGCTTCTATTGATAAATTCGAATCAATTACCGACTGGACCGCAGATAACCTTCAGAACGCCTTAAATGAGCTCCTGGAGGAAACCGGCAAGAAACCAGCCGAACTCTTTAGCCTTCTTCGTATTGCCGTTAGTTTTGCGCCATTTAGCCCAGCGCTCAATCTTACCTTCGAGGTAATTGGCAAAGAAAAAACCTTGGCTCGCCTAGAAAAAGTTGCTGAAAAATTCTAGATTCTAGAATCCCAACAACAAAAAATAACCACCGATTGGTGGTTATTTTTAGTATCCTCTACGAGCAATACAGCGGACAGAGGCGCCAAGGGACTCAAAGTCCGTAGAATTCGCACGCTTGGAGGAATCCGACGTAAATGTAAAGCTTCCAAATACATTTTCATTCGATAAGCCAGCCGGATATGAAGAAATCGTATTACCGTCTTTATTGAGATACGTAATGTAGCCAGAGTACGAACCAGGCGTGAGCCATTGTGAGTAATCACTAGGTTCATTTCTGAGCCCGTACAAACCAGCAGAAAGCAGATAGTATGGCGCCGCATGCAAGTCCGAAGCTTTCTTGCCAGACACTAGAGTCTCGAACTCCTTATGGGTTGGCAAAGTCCAACGTCCAGGACAAATCGTATTTACCTCAGTCTGGCCGTTACTGCTTTCAAAGGCTTCACCATGTGCAATTTCTGGTGAATAATAAATACCTACAGACCAATGTTTACACATTTCCTCAGTCCATTCGCTACCCACGCATTGGCTAATACTAGGCGCACTATAAGCTCCGTAGCCGTACACCATAAAACGCGGAATCGTAGCATTAACTCTAGACTGTATACTGCCGTCGTCCATCTTGACACTGAAAGACGTTGAATACAGACCTCTAAGAGTCTCTGGATCAGAATTACTTTCTGGACGATAAGAATGACCATCAGAGAGTTTGATTGCGGCCCGATAAGTCGTATCGCCATAATACCTCACTGCGCCGTTTGGCTCGCCCCATGGCTCAAAGAAATCGCCAGATGTACTTCTTGGAATGTCCAAATACGAACTAGCGCCATCACTACGGTGAGAAATATCCGAATCGCCTTCAAACAATCTGTCACCTTCTTTAAGTTCAAAATCAAGGTTCTGAGTCATCCAAACATTACCATCAGGAAGTTTGGCAACATAATACGTTTTATTGTCACGTTGATCGATTAGCTGATACTGCTGATTTAGTACCATAGAATCAATAATATTATCATTGATATCTTGCATGTACTGAATTTCTTCGATCGTATTGTAAAGATTCGGCACGATACCAGCAATAGCGCGCAAAGAAACACCAGCAGAATAAGTACCACTTGCCTGATTAATGTCGCTCATAGCAGCAAAGTAGACGTCGTGTTCTTTTTCATCGGCATGATCACTTTCGGAGAATACATACGGAGAAGCAGTGTCCAATGGTTCCAGATTACGGTACACACTAGAATCATCACCTTCCTCAGTATCGTCGAACGAGAACCCCCAACGATTAACCGGGAATGAACTCTTTTCTACCGGAGAAACAAGGGTAGGGAGATAATTCTTAGAATAACGATTATAAAGTGATGTCGCATTTACATCCGTAGAACGAATATTGGAAGTAATCATCGCCGTATACCCAGTCATATTATTTGTAGTGATACGGACATCGGTACCACTCCTCAGAAGCTGATTAATTCCACCGGAAGCAATCAAACCATTGCTCCCAACCTTAATAGAAATATATGGGTTAATTTGTGCACTAAAATCGATGTAGGCAGTCTTTGAGCCAGGCTGACCAAGCTGTCTTGGATTCTTGGTTAAGCCAACACGTACGCAAGCTTGAACGGCTTTATTTTCACCTTCAGAAACATAATACATCGTCTCACAAACCGTCATTCTCTTGCCAATACCATTGACGGAGCTCGAAGCAACTTCGCGATCGATATTACTATCAGTTTCTGCTTTGTATTTATAATATCCACGCGCCGTGCGACCAATAAAATAGCTGTTTACGATATCAAACGGGAACTCGGTATCAACGCCATCAATCGCTTTCATATATTCATTAAAGGCCACATCAACCGTCTCACCTTCTTGAAGGTTTACGTCGATAATTACAGGATTGTCCAATCCGGCATCCCAATCAGTAGAAAGAGTTTGATCACCGACGGTTATTTCCATGCGCCCATGCATTTCAATATCAGGAAGCGTACGCGTAACGGTAACATCCACGCAAACGGTAGAATAACGATTTTGTGTACCAGCTGGAGCAGGGCGTTCATAGGTAACTTGGAGGGTCTGGCAATACGAACCCGCCTGATCGACCGTAATCGTATCGGAGTAAACTTCTACAGAATCATCCATCGAATGGCCATCGTAATCAATAAACGACTCAGCAAGTGTAGTCTCGGTAGAGTCGGAGACTTTGTAGCCAACCATCTGCGGGAGATTCCCCTTAGCGAGAACCCTATGGAAGAACTGAACATCTTGAGTCTCTCCCTCTTCCATACTAATGGAAATTCTAAGCGTCTCACCGGATGTATCCCAAGAAGTTTGTTGGTAGTTAAGAACTCCAGACTTCACAATTGAACGACCCCTTGCATAGGAAGTCAAAACCGGTGTTGGATCTGGATCATTTGGATCCGGATCGTCACAAGCGATAGGGTTTATATCGCATGGATCTGGTGGATCTGGACAGAGCATCGGGTTTAGTTCACACGGATCTGGATCTGGAGGACATAATTCTGGGTTCGTTTCGCAATCTGGAGGACATAATTCTGGGTTCGTTTCACAATCTGGTGGGTCCGGACAGAGTTCTGGATGTTGTTCGCAATCTGGAGGACATAATTCTGGGTTCGTTTCACAATCTGGAGGACATAATTCTGGGTTCGTTTCACAATCTGGCGGACATAGGTCTGGGTTTTCCTCGCATGGATCTTTTTCTATTACCGGAGGACATAGGTCTGGATTTATGAGACATGGATCAGGTTCTTTTTCTTCAGCGCAAAACCAGTTAACCTCATTAAAATCCGTTACATCAGAAACATCCGCCCCCATAATGACATATTGCCTAAATATCTCTTTTACCTCTGCGGCTGTTCCATACTTAGAACCCTTTAGCTTCGAGAGTCCGCTATTATACTCTGGAATGTAAGGATTAGCCGCCAATTTTTGATTAAAGACACTCGGGTCTGCATTATTAGCTATAGCATCAAATGGATACAATGGCGTACGGCCGCCATAAGCCTTAAGCATCGAAGCCTTTGGACGCGCAATCTGATAGCCCCTACTACTACCTTCGGATGGTAAATATGCTTCATAGCCAAGGAACCAGAAACCACCGTATTGTTTACATTTTTTGTCTACGGTAGCTTTACCACCGGCATGTTCAGAACCATACATTACAATATCTTTGTTCCAGTTTTTTGGCCATTTATAATAAACCCAGCTCAAGCCAAAACACGTATCCCAGTGCGTTGTAGTTTTATCAGAGGTAGCACAAGTACCACCAGATGCATTAGTACCAACATCGTAACAATAACCATCCACACATCTAGCATAAGTATCATCAGAAATACTAATCGCAAAACTAAATGCGAGAATTAAAAAGATAATTAACCAGAAACTGCCAAAACGGTTTTTTATGTATCGTTTCATAGTTACCTTTATTATAGCATAACAATAATAGTATTTATGCTAAAATTAAATTATGGATAATATGGAATTAAATCAAGAAAAATCTGATTTAAAAATCAAAAAAACATCCAAATCAAAATTGTGGCTTATCCTACTTTCATTCGGATCACTTTCACTTGTGGCTGCCGCCGTTTTATTCATATTAACTATTACCAAACCAAAAGAGCAACTCGCCGCACTGGATTTTCCAGTTTTACCTACACCAAAAACTCTAGAAGGAAAAATCTATAGTACGCTTACCGGCTTAGAAATATCTGACACCACTGAAAACACCATGCCGGTTTTCTGCGTGCAGACTCCAAACGGACTCGATGGAGCTCGCCCACAAGTTGGCGTTAATGAGGCAAAAGTAGTTTTCGAGGCAATTGCTGAAGCTGGCATTACGCGCTTTGCTGTTATCTATCAAAACCCACAAAGTGCAATCATTGGCCCAGTACGTTCGCTCAGGTCGTATTATCTTCAGTGGGATTCACCTTTCGATTGCACAATTACGCATGCCGGCGGTGCAGCCGACGCCTTGCAGGCAGTACAACGCGGCGGATATAAAGACTTAACAGAAAATTATACCTACATGTATCGCGGAACGATTGGCTCACGTCGCTGGAATAATCTTTTTACCACTAGTAACTACCTAAAAAAGTTTGCCAGCGACCATAATTACAGCACTTCAAGTCCAACCGGTTTTTTGAGACTTACTCCAGAACAGGCAAATAATAACCGCATCAATACACAAGCCACAAACAAACTCAATATTCTAAGCGCCACTACAAAAAGCACTTTAGAAACCCTACCAAGTGTCAAAAGTGTCACTTTTAGGTTTGGATACAACAATAATTTTAATCCAACTTTTACATACAATAGCACCACGAATTCCTATGACCGTTTCTATAATTCTAGCGAAGCGCACGAAGTTTATAATTGTCCAGGCGAAGATCTTGGCGAAAAGAATCCAGAATCCGTTTGCGAATTAAAACAACTTTCTCCAACCGTAGTTATAGCTATGACAGTTCAAGAAAGTCTCGCCGGTGATCATTATCACGAAAAAATTCTTGCAACCGGCTCCGGTCCAGTTAGGATTTATCAAAACGGCACAGTCACTACTGGTACATGGAAAAAAGAGGCTGTATATGATCAAATTAAATTCTATGACGAATCTGGACAAGAAATTGCTTTAGTTCCTGGTCAAACCTGGATTTCTGCTATTCCGCAATACGGAAGTATTGAAGAAAATTAAAAAACAAGACCCTTCGGGCCTTCTTTTTATTTCTGGTGATTCCGGCGGGAGTTAGCCTTCGGCTATTCGCTTCGCGAGCGAACCCTGCGGGTTCTCCTCCACGCAAAAATGTCAGAAATAAAAACAAGACCCTTCGGGCCTTCTTTTTATTTCTGGTGATTCCGGCGGGAGTCGAACCCGCGATTTTCTGGATGAGAACCAGACGTCCTAGACCACTAGACGACGGAACCGTGTTCTTATATTATCATATCTTTAACAAAAATGCAAAATGCCTCCCGAAGGAGGCATTTTATTAGCCAAAGTTTTTAAAGAAGATTTCAAAACCCTCTTTCGGCCAAGCATAAACTGAGCCATCATATTTATATCTAGTTTTTCCTGAGTTTTGGAATTCAAGAGATATTACAACTATAAACTCTTCAGCATTTAACGAGTCTATATATTGTGCTCCTTGTAATCCAATTATAGCAATGACCTTAGTATCGCCTTTAGTAAACGTGTACTCAAACCAGAAACTATCCCAGTCACTATACTTAATCCGATTAATAAGCTTTTTCTCACCAACCAAATCATATCCATACTCATCTACGATAACTGGTTTCATATAAATCTTATACTGCCTATCCATCAGCCAATCAACTAGCTCTTCCTCAGAAGTAAATTGACCCGGCAACTCTTCGCGAGTATATTCATGCATAGAAACATGCATTGATTCCTCGACCAGCTTGTCTTCCGGTAACGGACCAGTATCTTTTACCGGGGTTTTAGTGAGTTCCGGTGTCACCGTAGGCTCCGGAGTTGTTGTAGGTTTTGGCGCCTTAGTAGGCTTAGGTGTCGACGTAGGCTCACTTGTGGGCTCTGGAGTCACTGTAGGACTCGGGACCTTAGTGGGCTTCGGAGTTGCCGTAGCTGTAGGCTTAGGAGCCTTAGTGGGTTTCGGAGCTGCCGTGGGTTCTGGTGTTACCGTAGGTTCTGGAGCCTTAGTCGGCTTTGGAGTAACCGTAGGTTCTGGCGTCGCCGTTGGCGTAGCCGTAGGCTTATTGGTAGGTTCCAAAGTAGTCGTAGGCTCTAACGTAGCCGTGGGCTTAAGTTCTTCAGTGGGTTCTATTGTAATCACCAAAGTAGGCTCTGGTGTACCTGTAGACACACTGATTGGTATTGAAGTAGCTGTAGGGACACTAGTCGGCCGTTGAACGATAGCCGACGGAGTCGAAGATGGTTCCTCAATCTCCTCATTGCGCAATAACAGCACGATGCAATAGGCCACTACCAAAACTATGGCAGTTATTCCAAAAATACAAATCACTTTTATTAGTGATTTGTTTGGTGTAGGCATATGTTCCGGGGCTTCCTCCTTTGATTTTTTAAGATATACCAAGAAAGCCACTATCGCACACACAACTAATACTATTAATAAAACTATGACTAATACCTTAATGTTCATTACTATCCCCCCTTATCTTATTTTTTTGATATAGTATATACTTATATTATATCACACTTAAGCTAAAAAGTCAATCTGAAACCCCTAATATCAGGTATAGCGTAACCTTAAAAAATATGTTATAATAGGGAACATGAAAAAGTTACCCATTGTTGCATTAATTGGCCAAACGAATGCCGGCAAGTCCAGCATTCTTAACCGTCTCGCGCACAAAAATATCGCAATCGTTGCCCGCGAAGAGGGAACCACGCGCGACAATGTGATGACTACTATTGACAATTCTTTTATTTTGATCGATACCGCCGGTCTCAAAGACCCAAATGACTCCTTTGAGGCTTCAATTCAAGACCAAATCGCCGATGCCATCGAGACCGCCGATGTTATCCTCGTTACACTCGATTCCACCAAATACCTCGATCAAAAAGATAAAAACATCGCCAGAAACGCCCTTAAATCTCGTAAACCAGTACTGCTCGTACTCAACAAATGCGACCTCAAAGAATCTCTCCCAGTAGAAGAGTTCCGTTCACTCGGCATCAAACCAGAAGAAACCGTCCAAATTTCCGCTACTACTGGCATGAATATTAAAGATTTGAAGAGCAAAATCAATAAATGCCTCAAAGACGCCGGCAAAACCAATCTCTCTCGCGATGATTCAGATAAAGAATCTGACACCCTTAAAATCGCCCTTATCGGCCGCCCAAATGTTGGTAAATCTAGTCTCTTCAATTCTTTGGCTCAAAAACAACAGGCTATTGTAAGCTCAAAACAGGGAACCACTCGCGATATCAACCGCGTAAATATCCGTTACAAGGGTAAAGACCTCGAAATTCTTGATACTGCTGGTCTCAGAAAACCAGGTAAACGCGAAGTTGGCATCGAGAAATTCTCCGCCATTCGTACTCTCGCTGCCATCGAGGAAGCCGACGTCTGCGCTATTCTTATTGACGCCACCGAGCCCCACAGCAAGCTCGACCAATCTCTCGCTGGCCAAATCGTAGATGCTGGCAAGGGAATCATCGTTGTCCTTACTAAGTCTGACCTCGTAGAAAACACCGACAAAATCCTTGATGATTTGGAATATGACCTCAATTTCTTGCCATATGCTCCAGTCCTAATTACCAGCTCTGTCACCGGGAACAACGTTACTAAACTCTTTGAGCTTGCAACCGAAATTTCCGAAACCAGAAAACAAGAAATCAAGACTTCCGACCTCAATAAAATCCTTACCGAAGCCATCATTGAACATGCTCCAGCCGGACTCAAAAATACTCGTCCAAAACCAAAATATATTGTCCAAACTGACACCTGCCCACCTTGGTTTGTGGTTCATGGCCACGATCTAGAATTACTTCACTGGTCCTGGAAACGCTTCTTGGAGCGCAAAGTGCGTGAAAAGTACCCATTTATCGGTACGCCAATCATGTTCTCTTATCGTTCCGACAACTCCAAAAAGAACAGAGACGAAGAGGACTAAAATGCGTCTCATTGTCGGCCTTGGCAATCCTGGAAACGAATATAATTTTACCCGCCACAATTTCGGCTTTTTGGCGCTCGATTTTTATGCCAAAGTTCACAATCTTACCTGGGAATCGCATCCAAAATTCAACGCAATCTACCTCAAAGACGGCGAAACCATCTATATCAAACCTCAAACCTACTACAACGATTCTGGCTCTGCAGTCCAAGCTTTTGCTAACTTCTACAAGATTGCGCCAAAAGATATCCTCGTCGTTTGTGACGACTTTAATATTCCATTTGGCACCACAAGACACCGCGAAAAGGGTTCAGCCGGCGGCAATAACGGCCTAAAATCGATCATTGCAAACCTCGGGACGCAAGATTTTCCACGCCTTAGACTTGGCACAGGAAATGATGAACTTCGAAGTAAACTCGGTGACATGAATTTTGTACTCTCAAAATTCAATTCCGAAGAAAAAGCCAAATTAGGCGAAATCCTCTCTGAATTAACATTTTAACCCCCTATTTTAATGCCCATTTATTTGCGCCAAGACTCCTAATTAGCCCCTTAATTTCCATCAGAGAAACAGTTTGGCCAAACAGCGCCGCCGAAATTCCACCTCTTTTTATGATTTCGTCACCATCCCTAATACCGTCCGATAAACACTTCAAGATTGCCGTTTCTTCCTCTGTATCACCAAAAATCATCGGCTGTTTGGCGCGATGATGCATCTTTTTGCCAGGGAAAAGCACCTCATAGACATCTTCCACAGAAACACATGGCATCGCCCCTTGGCGCAGTAATCGGTTGCAACCCTCCGAAAGTGGACTCGTGACGTTTCCGGGCACCGCAAACACATCTTTCCCCTGATCTAGCGCGTGCATAGCAGTATTAAGCGTACCAGAACGCGCTGCCGCCTCTACTATAACCACAGCATCAGCGAGGCCCGCAATTAGACGATTCCTCTCGAGAAAACTAGTTTTTGGATGGACTATAGCGCCCGGAGCATATTCAGACAACACGGCGCCGCCCTTCTCTATAATTTCACGTGCCAACCCCTCATGATCACGCGGGTAAATCTCATTTATAGGCGTACCGAGCACCGCCACCGTCTTTCCACCCGCATCTAAAGCCGCTCGGTGACCAATCGAGTCTATTCCATAGGCAAGGCCCGAAACCACCACTACGCCGCGTCTAGCGAGCTCATAGGCGAGTTTATAAGCTATCTCTTCACCATAAGCAGTATTATGACGCGATCCGACAATTGCTACGCTCTTGGGACGTTTAGGAGGCCCAGAAGGGCCATTTTTGCTCATCTCCACCACATTTTCTGGCATTTTTCCATAGAAATACAATATTTTAGGCTTAAGCGCAATAGACTCTAACACCTCAGTAAAATTAGTCTCTAGGGGTGATATTTGGTTGATTTTATGAAAAAAGTGTGCAAAAAGTGTTGACATTTTTTCTCCTTAGTGATATAATCAAGAGCAGTTGGGGATTTTATCCCCACACCGCACCTAAATAAATTATTAATTTAGGCTACACTATTCGTAGCGTAGCATAAATTGCGTGCTTTTGAAACCCCCTCGGGTTTTAGATTTCTTAATGGTCTAAAATTTTTAAGTATTACCTCCACTTAGAGGGGAATCCTTCGAAGGCATAGCAATCCCTCTAACCGGCGGACCCCAATTGTGTGAGGTGGGTCGCGCTTCCGGGTTCTGCCCGGGGTCAAAAGAGATGAGTTGGAGGGCCAAAAAACCTCAGGTGATGCCCACCCTTACCTGAGGTTTTTTGGTGCTTAAAAATATGTACAACAAACATGAGACAAGACTATTCCAATTAGGAGTTTTTAGGACCATAAAGACTTGGCCTGAGCGGCCCGGAAAGCCCCTTGGGACGCTGGAGCGAAGGCGACGCGGGTCCTAAAAACTCCTAATTAGAATAGTCTTCTGGCTTATGCTTGCATGCATGTGCTATTATTATATATATGTCAAAAAACCTCGTTATCGTAGAGAGCCCGGCCAAAGCCCACACTATCGAGAAATATCTCGGGTCTGATTTTCAGGTCTTAGCTTCGGTAGGTCATATTAGAAAAGATACTAAAGTTGATAAGTCTACTTTTGATGTCACCTACGAAATTGATCCGGACCACAAAAAAATCATCGCCGAGCTCAAAAAAGCTGCCGCTTCTGCCGACAAAATCTGGCTCGCAACCGATGAAGACCGCGAAGGAGAATCAATTTCTTGGCACCTTTGCGAGGTTTTGAAACTTCCAAAGGATACAGCACGTATCACTTTCCACGAAATTACCAAGCCAGCCCTAGAAGAAGCCGTCAAACACCCGCGCACCGTTGATATGAACATGGTCGCTTCCCAGCAAGCTCGCCAAACTCTCGATATGCTTGTAGGTTATGACCTTTCTGATATTGTCCGCAAAAAAGTTCCTGGCGCCATCTCCGCTGGTCGCGTCCAGAGCCCAGCTCTTCGCCTTATCGTAGAGCGCGAAAAGGAAATCGAAAAATTCGAAAGCAAGTCTACCTTTAAGGTTAGTGGCAAATTCGAGCAACAAGCCGAATTCGTCGCCAATCTAGACGGAAAACAGCCGGAAACGCAACAAGAAGCCGCTCAGCTCCTCGATAGTCTCAAAGACGCCTCATATACTGTATCTGATATTGAAGAGGTTGAGGGAGCCAAGAGTAACCCTGTACCGTTCACTACAGCAGCCCTCCAGATTGAAGCCAACAGCAAACTCGGTTTTTCGTCCAAGACCACCATGTCGGCCGCCCAGGGGCTCTACCAGGCCGGTCTTATCACTTACCACCGTACCGATTCTTTAAATCTCTCTTCACAAGCCGTCGCATCAATGGCTGCATATATCGAGAAAACCTTTGGCAAGAATTATCTCAAAGTCCGCCAATTCAAGACTAAAGACGCCTCCGCCCAGGAAGCCCACGAAGCTATTCGTCCTACTCACATCGAGACAACCGTTGCCGGCAAAAACGAATACGAAAAACGTCTTTATCATCTAATTTGGTCCCGCACGCTCGCTACCCAGATAAGCAATGCCAAGGTCAACAAGACTACCATCGAAATTTCCGCCAATGACTCTAAGTTTATCGCTAAGGGTGAAGTGGTCACTTTTGATGGCTTCTTAAAAGTCTATGGTAGCTCCAAAGATCTCGAACTTCCACATCTCAAAAAAGGCGACAGCGTCAATCTAAAAGAACTCATCGCTCACCAAACCTACGCCAAACCATCTGCCCGTTACACCGAAGGTTCACTCGTTAAGAAGCTCGAAGAACTCGGCATCGGCCGCCCATCCACCTACGCATCCATCATGACTGCAATTCAAGCCCGTGGCTACGTCGTAAAGGGCGAATCCGAAGGGGAAGAACGCACCGTTACCGAGCTTCGCGTAGCACCACATACTAATGTCACAGAAGCATCAGTCACCGAAAAATTCGGCGCCAACAAGGGCAAACTTATCCCGACCCCTATCGGTGAGCTCGTCGCCGGCTTCCTCGTTGACAACTTCAAAAACATCGTCGATTACAAGTTTACCGCCAACATCGAAAAAGACCTCGATCTTATCGCCGAAGCCAAACTTGAACGCGTCAAGATGCTCAAAGACTTCTATGGCCCATTCCGTAATACCGTATTAATATCTGAAGGAGTCGAACGCTATAATAATTCTAAACTTCTCGGTCACGACCCAGAAACCGGTAAGCCAATTTATGCCAAAATCGGCAAAAACGGTGGCTTCATCCAGCTCGGTGACAACGAAAAAGAATCTGGCGAAAAGCCACGCTTCGCACCATTGCCAAAGAGAAAATCCGTCAAAACCGTTACTTTGGAACTTGCCTTAAAGCAGTTAGCATTGCCATCTTTGCCACGAAATCTCGGTAAAGCCAAGGACGGAAACGATCTGATTGCCGCCAGTGGCCCATTCGGCCCATATCTTAAGGGCGGTAAATATAATATCCCCATCAAAGATTATGATCCATATACTATTACCCTTGAAGAGGCTTTGCCGTTATACGAAGCAAAAGTCAACTCCATCATTGCCGACTGGGGCGACATCATGATTATTAACGGCGCGTACGGCCCATACGTCAAAGGCCCAGGCCGCCGCAACAATGCTAAAATTCCAAAAGAACGCGATCCAAAGACCATCACCAAAGAAGAAGCCGAGGAAATGCTCGCAAACAAGCCAAAGACATCGAGAAAGCACGCTCCTCGCGCCAAAAAGGCCACTACAAAAGCCAAATCTACTACCAAACCCGCCAAAAAAGTTGCCAAAAAATAAAAAATAGTTTTTAAAAATTAAGGTTCCGTCCACCCCTGTTTTTCGGTGAAAAAATGCACACAAATTAGTGCATTTTTTGTTTATTTTTACCATAACCGTATAATTTTTTTCGCACATTGTAAAAAATATGCTACAATAATTAAGGAATTATTGAAAACACTAGTTGACAATCGCACATATTTATAATATAATATTAAAAATTCTATTAATTAACAGAGGTGGAAATAAGGAATATTTTCATGGATAAAAATGCGGAAATCCTAAAAAATGCAATCTCCGGCAGTCTCAAGATAATTGAACAAGAACGAGAAAAGGAGATTATTTCACGTCGCTTCGGCCTATCCGGCACCAAAGAGACACTTGAGCAAATCGGCGAAATGTTATCAATTACTCGTGAACGCGTTCGCCAACTCGAAAAAGCCATTTTGATTCGTCTCCAAATTTCCGCAGAAGACAATCAAATTCCAGAGCTCACAGCAGCCGAAAAAATCCTTATTAGAAACCTCACTGAGATGGGACGCATTGCCAAACTCTCTGATCTTGCAGACAAAGTCTACGGCAAAACCACTACTGCCAAAGAACGCACCGGCATCTACTTCATTGCAACCTTCTCAAAAAGCCTTACTGTTGTAGAAGAAAATGATAAATATGATACCGCCATTGGTATCGCTGAATATGGCGACGAAAAATCCATCCGCGGTAAAATCGACGAAATTGTCAATGTTATCAAAGAGCACAAAGCTCCAATGAACATCGACGAGCTTGACGAAAAGCTAAATTATGAACATCCTGACCATATTAAAGCTATTGCGTCAATTTCAAAGCAACTTTCTTGCCTTAATGGCCTCTGGGGTCTTTCCAAATGGCCAGCAGTTAACCCAAAGAACATTCGCGACAAAATCTTTGTCATTCTCGAATCCAAGAAAGAACCAATGCACTTCTCAGATATCGCCAAAGAGATCGCGGATTCCAAATTCAAACGCAAGAACGTTACTATTCAAGCTATTCACAACGAACTCATCAAAGATTCTCGCTTCGTCTTGATCGGTCGCGGTATCTACGCCCTCAGTTCATGGGGCTACTCAAAGGGAACTGTATCTGATATTATTACGAACATCCTTCAAAAAGCCGACAAACCACTCACTCGTGAAGAAATTGTCAAACAAGTCCTCAAAACCCGCAAAGTTAAAGAGACTACCATCCTCTTAAACCTCCAAAACAAGAAGCTATTTAAGAAGATCGATAAAAATTCCTACGTCTTAGCATAAAAACAATCTAAAAACTATAAAAACAGGTCTGTATTTAGGCCTGTTTTTATGTTAAAATATACCCATGGAAAGCGTCATACATTTTATTCTTATGCCAATTTTTTGGATACCGGTCGTAGCCATATTGGTATTCTTAACTTATCTCAATTATAAAAAGCTCAACAAACTCAAAGTTTTAAACGTCGACTCAGTCCTTTTGATGCTAGAAATTCCTCGCGCCAACGACAAAAAAGAGCTCGCCGCTGAGCAAATGTTCGCTTCACTCCATGGTATCCTGAGAGACAAAGGGGAATTGCGCAACTCCGGTGGCGTCCAGGAGCATCTTTCATTCGAAATCGTTTCCACCGCTGGCCAAATCCGCTTCTACGTCTGGGTACCAAAGGTACTCCAAAGCTTCGTAGAGGGTCAGATTTACTCTCAGTATCCAACCGTTCAAATCTACAAGATGAACGAAGACTACGTAGATAATCGTTCCAAGTATCCAGTCATCTATTCATCTGAGCTTTCCCTCACCGATAACGCCGCTCTTCCAATCAAAACCTTCGACAACTTCGAGGTAGATCCGCTCGCCGGTGTTACCGGTACACTTGCCAAGCTCGATCCAGATAATTCCGAAGAGCTTTGGATTCAGATTCTTACTCGCCCAGTTGCTGATGATTGGCACAAAACTACCGATAAATGGGTCAAGAAAATCAAATCCGGCAGCAAAGGTCTCTTCTCCGGTATCGGCATCGACCAAACTTGGCTCGTCGAAGCCCTCGGAGCACTCTTCCGTCCACCATCCGGCGGCACCGGTAATCCAGAAGAAAAAGTCGAACTCTCCGAACGCGACAAAACTCGTATCTCTTCCGCCGAAGAAAAGGCTACCAAGCTCGGTTACGAAGTTAAGATCCGCCTCGTCTACCTCGGCCAGTCCGATGTTGACGCCAAGCTCAACATGCAAGCACTCGTAGGTACATTTAAACAGTTCAACTCTACCAACCTTAACGGTTTCAAGATGTCTGGCGGCAGCTTTAACGCAGCCGATCTTGATGCTTACAAAATGCGCCAATTTACCGATCATGGTTTTATCTTAAACATCTCCGAGCTTGCATCTGTCTATCACTTGCCACATACCTCCGTAGAAACTCCAAACATCGTTTGGGCCAACTCCAAAACTGCCGAGCCACCAGCCAAGCTCCCAGTTATTACTGGTAATCCAGAGACCGATAAAAATATTTCCGCCTTTGGTCTTACTAACTTCCGCGGCATCAATCACCAGTTCGGCCTCCTCCGCCGCGACCGCTCTCGTCACCTTTATATCATTGGTCAAACTGGTGCAGGTAAATCCGGCCTTCTCGAGCTCCTAGCTCTTTCCGATACTTTCTACAATCAAGGTTATTGTATCATTGATCCACATGGCGATTTCGCTATCGATAACCTCCGTTTCGTTCCGGAATCCCGTATTAAGGATGTCGTCTACTTTAACCCTGCCGATAAGGAATTCCCAGTCGCCTTCAACCCGCTCGAAGTCGACGATCCAAACCGCAAGCCAAACATTTGCTCTGAGGTTATCGGCGTGCTTAAACGTATGTTTGGCGACTCTTGGGGTCCACGTCTTGAGCATATTCTCCGCTACACACTCCTTGCTCTTCTCGATCGCCCAGAGACTACCCTTCTCGATATTTCTCGTCTCCTTACCGATAAAGATTTCCGTAAGGAAACTCTCGATTATTGTACCGACGTCACTGTGCTTCAGTTCTGGAAACACGAGTTCGGTCAATGGAACGACAAGCAGATTAACGAATCTATCGCTCCAGTTCTTAATAAGGTCGGTGCCTTTACCGCCAACCCAATTATTCGTAATATCATCGGCCAACCAAAGTCATCCTTCAATATTCGCAAGATTATGGATGAAGGTAAAATCCTCGTCGTAAACCTCTCCAAAGGTCTCATCGGCGAAGATAATGCTGGTATTCTTGGCGCCTTCTTGGTCACCAAAGTCCAGCTCGCCGCTATGTCCCGCTCCGATATCGATAACATCGACGATCGTCGCCCATTCTACCTCTACGTAGATGAGTTCCAAAACTTTGCTACCGATTCCTTCGCCGTAATCCTTTCTGAGGCTCGCAAATACGGCCTTAACCTTACCGTAGCCAACCAGTACGTCGCTCAGATGACCGATTCCGTGCGTGATGCCGTCTTTGGTAACGTCGGTTCCACCATCTCCTTCCGTGTTTCCGCCGACGATGCACCTATCCTCACCAAGCAATTCGAGCCAACCTTCGAGGAATCTGATATCATCCAGCTCAACAACCGCCACTTTATTATCTCGATGATTATTAACGGTGAAAAAGTCCCAGCCTTCTCCGCTACTACATTATCTATTCCAAAGACCCCACAAGACAACTTCGATGCTATCGTAGCCCATTCTCGTGCTAACTACGCTCGCCCACGAGCCGATGTTGAAAAAGAGATCCGTGACACCATCGAACAATCTGAGAAGTACAAAAAAGAGCTTTCCGACTCCGGTCGCCAGCCAGAAGATGATGCTCCAGAATTTGCTCCTGCCTATTCCTATGTACCAGAACAGAAACCGAACAAGAAGAACTTTGCCTTCAAGCCAACTAAAAAACCTGCCACCCCTCAAGGCGACTTCAGAAAGCAAAATCTAAGTCCAAACGCCGCCGAAGGCAAGGAAAGACTCGGGCTCAAAGATCTCGCTCGTCTCGTTCAGGAAAAACAGGGGAATACAGAGAAGCAGGGAAATAGTGAACCGGCCAAGGTAGAGCCAAGAAAGCCAGAAAAGGCCCCAGAAGAGCCAAAAGAAGCTCCTAAAATCGATTCTAAGCCGTCTGATGAGAAAAAGGTCAATAGTGATGCAGAATCGGCTCCAAAGGCCCCTACAGACGCTCCTAAAGCGCCAGAAGCCCAAAAATCCGACAAACCCGCTAATGGTTTTAATAAGAATAAGAAAAAATACAACAAGAACAAAAATAAGAATAAAAATCCAGAAAACAATCAGTAAAAAGGGAATTATAGATACTCTTCTCCCCTGTTATACAGGGGAGTTTTTCTTAGGTCTATAGTTCTCTACCCCTGTTACATAGAGTAATTCTCCGGATCCTATAATTCTCTACCCCTGTTATCTACCTTATTACCCGACAGCTACAATATATATTTACCCCTATAAATACCTAAATTAACAGATAAAAACACCTAGGGAAGGCCTAAAATCGCTAAAAAGCCCAGAAATAAGCCGAGCCACGTAGAAACATACTAAGACCCACGTAGAACCACACAAACAGCCGCAAAATACCATGGACCAGAAAAAATAGGCCTGGACTGGACGTATGGGCAATCGACTTTTTCAAATACTTCAAATGTCGCACAATACATATTTTGCGACATTACGACTTAATAAACGAGGACACATGTTTATATGGCTGGCTTACTATAAAAACCTAGCCTCCCCCTGTTTTTTCTAAAAAATCGGAAGAGAATCATCGACCATCAGAATTACGATCAGCTAACAAAGAACGTAATAATACTCACGAAAAATAACCTTAAAAACACTTATAAATGCCCATAAAAAGTAGCCTACAGACCCTAAAACCCGTCCCGCCAAGCCACGGCCGGTCAAGCCTCCACGCCCACATAGGTTTTTGACTTTTCCACAATTTGGTTGTGAAATATGCATTTCACGGGACTTTTCACGGATTTTGGCCTAAATTTGCCCAAATCCGGGCTGTCCGCCCAAATTCTCTCTATTTCCCTTGTTTATTTCCCTTTTTCCCTCTTTTTACAGATTGGAGCCCAGATTAGACCGCCTATCAATCCTCCGAAAACCCCTAAAGAACAAAAACCGAACAAAGAGGAGTAGGAAACTGGAGAATCGTTTTTAGGGAGTAATTCCCTAATCCACCCCTAATCCACCACCTATTTCCAGTATCCCTTCTCCTCTACCCTTACATCAATATATTCAAACTCCGAGATTCCCTTGTCCGTCAAATAGCGGATCATTCTATCAGCATCTTCCACCGATACCGCCGCACCCCTGTCGGTAGTCATTTTAATGTATCCAACGTTATTCTTAACAAAGAAATTCATCTGCCTGATCGAACCCGCCGGTATCTCGACTCGCTCCAATTGATATCCCAACTCTTTAAACTCCCGTTCGGCTTGTACGATAAATTCGTTCATACGACTCGTAATCTTGTGTTCGCCCGCCGCCAAGTCGATTACCGGAACGCCTGGCTTATCTGGTAAATTCGTATTTCCCTTCTCTATCTCGTAATTATTAGCATTCTCAGCAACCAACGCTCCCATATATCGCGCAATAATTCCGAACACTACTACAAAACCCAAAATAACGAACAAAACCCGAACAGTCTTCTTGCGCTTCCCTTTCTTCCAATTCTCCATCCTCTCCGAAGAAGTTTCCATTCGTTCCCTCTTCTCAGAGATAGTTCGCCCAATCTTAACATTAGCCTGCTTGTTCAGCCTTCTACTAACCAGCTTTGGCTCCTTAACGGAATCACCTTGTTCGTTTTTCCTTCTCACCGCACCACCTCAAACTATTTATCTGTACCGACTCCAATAATAATCTCAGCAAGATGCGCAGCCGCATCTGATTTTGCTTCTTTATGCAAAGTCTCCGCGAGCTCTGCGCGTTTGCGTGGGCTACGTACCAAAGTCCTGATTTCCTCAAGTAGTAGCTCTGGTTTTGCAAACATTTTCGAATCTTTCACCATTACCACAGCACCAGCCTCCGCTAATCTCTCTGCGTTTTTAAGCTGATGCGCACCAGGAAGCCTTTCGAAAGGTACCAAGATAGCCGTTTTCTTTAGTGCTGCCATCTCGGCAATCGTCGTAGCTCCAGCGCGTGAAACTACTACATCTGCAGCACCCAAAAGTTCGTCCATCGTCGTGTTAAATTCCCACATACGGAAGTTCGATTCAAGCTCGGCGTCTTCCCAGTTTTCGTAGCGTTTGAGGTCAATCATGTCTTCGTAATGCTTACGACCAGCCACCAAACCCACCGAAGTAAACTTCAAAAGTTCTGGCAAGATTTCGCGCGTAGCAAGATTAAGATTCTCTGCCCCTTGCGAACCGCCGGTAATCACCACGAGTGGCTTCTCGGAATTAAATGAAAAAGCCTTCTTGAGTGCCACTTTTTTGGACTCACTCACCGGCTTGAACTCTGCACTTACCGGGATTCCCGTCCAGACATAATTTGGATGCGCTTTAAGAGTTTCCTCAGAAAGAGGCATACCAAAAGCCACAGTCTTAGCCTTCTTCATCAAAACACGGTTAGCCAGTCCTGCCACCGTATCGGATTCGTGCACCACAAAAGGCACCTTAAAGAATTTTGCCACCAAACCCACTGCAAGACCTACATATCCACCCTTCAAAAACACCACATCCGGCCTAGAACGCTTCAAAAGAAAGCGTTTAAACGAAACAATAATTCCACCAATAAAGCCAAAGAAACCAAAAATGTTTCCAAAAATCAAATCCTTAAGTGTAATATCAAAATGTTTAAAATAATCAACAAACTTCCAGCCCGAATAACGGTGGAATTTCCCGGCGAGAATCCTACGCACTCTAATATATGGCCCAGTCTTCTTGGCCATCGTCTTGGATTCTTCGCCCCAAGGCACGCCAATCTCGGTCGTCAGTTTAGTAACGTTTTTGTAATACTTGAAATCAGTCCAAAATTCAACCTGCGTGCGCGGTTTTTGTTTCAAAATTTCACGAACGACGGCGACGGCTGGAGTAATGTGACCCCCGGAGCCCCCGCCCACTACTAGTATCTTCATCTTTTACCTCTCTACTAGTATAACACGAAAGTTGCAAAGTTAACCCAAGCGCAAGCGCCATAAAGGCAATCGACGTGCCGCCATAAGAGAGTAGCGGCAAAGTAATACCCGTAAGTGGTATCAAGCCCGTCATAGCTGCTACATTCACGATTACATGCGTCAAAAACCACGCAAATACACCCACGGTAGCTAGACGTCCTTCAGTATCAGCAGTTCCCTCAGAGACCTTAAGTAGTCTAATTGGAATTGCCACAAAGATCAGCATTACGAACATCAAACCCACAAAGCCAAAAGTCTCGCCCATAATCGCAAACACCGAATCGTTAATTGATTCTGGAAGATAACCAGTTGCTTGTACGCTATTCCCTATTCCTACGCCAAATAATCCACCCGTACCAATCGCAATCTTAGCGTTATCAATGTGATAATTAGAATCCGCATCGCCACCACCAAGAAAAGTCGTGAGACGTTCCATACGGTGCGAAGAAAATGCAATTGCCAACACGCCCGCCGCACCTACAATAGCAAGCATCGCCAAGAATTGCCTCAGAGGCACCCCAGAAGCAAAGATAATCGCCACCGAGATGGCAAGCAACACTACGCCAGTACCTAGATCTTTTTGCAAAACCACCACAAAGAATAGCGATAAGCCCACCACCACAGCAATTGGCAACCAGAATTCCTTAAGCGAGCCAAAAGTCCCCTCTTCTTTTTTCTTCTTGATGAGACTTGGCAAATACAAAACCAACCCCAACTTCAATAGCTCTGCCGGCTGAAAGCTAATTCCCCCTACTGCAAACCAGCGACAAGCACCTAGCTCGCATTTCACCATCGACTTCCCAATATAAGACATCACAAAGAGCATTAGTGATGCAAAAAGCCCAGCCAGCATTATCCATTTAGAAATCTTAAACACCTTTTTGTATGGCACAAAAAATGCCACAAAAAACGCCGCCACCCCTACAATCACGCTAATTAGCTGATGCCAAAAAAAATAATTTGAATCGTAATTAGCGCCGTAAGCTGAATTAAGTACGTTAGCACGCATTGGGCCAATCGCATAAATCACCACGAGACCAATCGCAATAAGCGCCAACACCGAAAAAAGAATCATCAGATCACTACGATGTTTGCGCGTTTTCATTTACAAAACTCCGCCAGTAGTGGCCATAAAGATTCCGATAAATGCACAAACACCGGCAATAATCCAAAAACGCATTACAATCTTTGCTTCACCCCAACCCGTCGCTTCTAGGTGATGATGCAGCGGTGCCGAAATAAAAATCTTTTTCTTAAAGAATTTCTTGGACAAAAGCTGAATCAAAGATGAGCCAGTTTCGACCACTAACATCAAACCAATCACTGGAAGGAGCAAGAACGAATTTGTCATCATTGCAACCACGCCAAGCCCTGCACCAAGCGCAAACGAACCTGTATCCCCCATCATGAAACGAGCTGGTGGCACATTAAACCAAATGTAAGAAAGTAGCCATCCCACTACAGTCATACAGAAGCCAAAGAGCATCATCTTGCCCTGAAGCATGGCAATAATACCAAACGCCGCATAAGCAATCATTACGAGACCGCCAGAAAGCCCGTCAAGGCCATCCGTAATATTCACAGCATTAGATGTAGCAACGATTGCGAAGGCAAAAATTAGAATCATCGCCACGGCGCCAATCTGAAAATCACCAAGATACGGCACCAAAATCGAAGTCCAACCAAGTTTTACAGCAAAGAACCATCCTAGGACTACACCTACAACCGTAATTAAGAAAAACTTCACCGGCCCGCGTAAACCTGCCGCGCCGCGACCAGAGCCAAATATATTAATAAGATCATCAATCGCACCCACCACGCTACCACCAAGGAAACCAGCCAGCGGCAACCAAGTTTGACCACGATCCAGGTTAAAAATCCAAGTTACCACCGTGACAGCCACAACACCAATAATACCTGCCATCGTCGGGAAGGCGCGCTTAAACTTATGCGCATGAAGCTTAGTCATAATCGGCAAAGCTTCGCCATCTACAGTAGTTTTCTTTTGCTTTTTCCAAAACTTATATTTATATGCAATATGCGTATAAAACGGCGTCAATGCCATCGAAACCAAAAATCCAGCCATTGCAAGCAAGAATCCATAAAACATTTCGTCATTAATCTGCATTTTGTTCTTCCCCTGGCTTAATTTTTAGATAATTAATTATAAAATTTGAAATTGGATCAAAGGCTACTTCGCTGAGCCTTCCACTGTCCATATATTCCCCCTCTCCCCACATTTTAACCATAATCACGTATTTTGGCAACTCTCCATCCGTTCCGCCGAAGCCGATATAAGAGGCGATTGTCTCAGACATTGTGTTGTCATAGCTACCGTTTCGTACTACCTGCGCTGTACCAGATTTACCGCCAATAGCATAGCCGATTCGGTCGATTCCGCCACGCACTTTGTAATTTCTGTTGTTGCGAAGTAAATCGCGCATCATCGCACTGGTATCTTCGGAGATTACCTGTGTAATATTAGTCTTTTTCTCGGCCGGAGTCAACATCCCATCTTCATATTCACCAGCAATAATTGTTGGCTCAATATAATATCCACCATTCACCACGGCCGAAAAGGCCGTTGCTACCTGAATCATCGTTACATACATATTCTGACCAAACGTCATATTGGCATACACCGAATCGCGGCCATAACCCTCGTTTGGATCCGCAATCGTCCCCTCCGCCTCGATTAGCTCAATGCCCGTCGCCTGCCCAAGACGGAATTTATTATGATAATAATCATAAAGTTTCTCGCGGCCAGACTGTGTAATACGAGAAGGGTCGTCACCGAGCAGTTTAAGTGCATTAATACTACCAGTATTGAGCGACCAATAAAGCGCCGTTTTCATTGAAATCTCACCATAAATCGACGAACGTTGCTCAGCATTATTAATTCTCCAACCATCCACAATTTCGTAACCTTCGTTCCAGTAAGTCGTCTCCCCAGTCATCCTTCCTTCATTAATCGCCGCCGAAAAAGCAAATGGCTTGCAAGTACTTGCCGGCTCATACGGAATCTCCGTCACATAATTAATATAGGCCGAAGCATCTTTCACGTTACCGTAATTCGCCGGATCATAATTCGGATAGTTGGCCATCGCAAGAACCTTCCCAGTAGTCGGCTCCATCACAAGGGCCGAAAAATTCGTTGCTGGAGTCTCATTTATAGCTTGCGCCAAGATTTCCTCTACGCCGCGCTGAATTCCGCGATCTACCGTCAGGACTACGTTTTTGCCATTCTCGGCCGGAATCTTGATATTATCATCACCAATCGAAAGTGCAATATTATTAATATCCGAAATCGTCTTAAGCATACCGTCTTTCCCTTTGAGCTTCTCATTGAGCGAGCCTTCCACGCCATATTGACCAATCCCATCCGCATTCACAAAACCAAGCAACCCCGAGGCCAATGTTCCCTCTGGATAAACTCTCTGGCTGTTATTCTGGAACCAAACTCCAGCAATTCCCTCGTCTGCAATCGCCTTAGCTGCATCGCGCGAAACATTTCTGGCAATCACAAAGTATCTCAAGCCCTCAATCTCGTAAAGCTCGTCAATATCCTTCGTAATCTTGTCTGGCGCATTTTTTTCAAGCGCAGCCTTAATCTTGTCTTTATCAGTCATCGCCGGATCGATAATCACCGAGTAAACCGTCTGGTTTAAGACTACCGGCACCGGATCATTCATATCCATCATGTAGATTTCACCGCGTTTTGCTACGATTTTTTCGAGCAAAGTATGCTGCGCGTCAGCCGCTTCTACCCATTTGTCATGCTCAATAATTTGAATCGAAAATAACCGCGCTGCTATTACCAGAAACGCGGCCAAAGTGACCAGCTTCAAAAACCTCACTCTAGTCATATCAAAATTATAACACGCTTTATTCTGAAGCGTAACCAGTTACAACGGCGTCTTCCATCGACATCGCCACAGCACTATTTCGAATAGCCTCAACCGAGGTAAGGCGAGCCTTCTCCACTGCAAGATCTTCCTTTCTCGCCATCATTTCAGTAATTTCTGAATTTACTGATGAAATCTCGTAGTCATAACCGGTAGCTTTCGTACCCTCAGCGACATAAATAAGACCGAATACTAGCGTAATCATAGAGACAATTACTACCTGAGAAATAGAACCTAGATTCTTTGCAGTGTGGCGAACGGTGTTACAATTACGCACAAATGAGGTGCTCATTGTTCCCCTTCTCGACATGTAAGTTTGATTTCTCATTTAATAATTATCCTCGCTGATTTTTGTTTTTATTTTGATATTTGAGTTTCTGATTCATAGATCCGAAGGCAATATACAGCAGAGCTATAAGTAACTATATATTGCCGTTCGGGAAGGTCATACTTCACACTCCGGTGAAACTCTAATTTTGGCGGACCACACTCTGGCCCATGTCACCCCTTTTCCCTGCTTAGCAGGAATCCTGAGCAGGTTTCCCTGCTCAGGACCGTAAATCATCTTAGCGGAAGTTTACTTTGATAACTTGTGCGCGTGAT
>JAEEGL017003568.1_pt1 | contig 24999 bp, 16 predicted proteins | sample 9134231 | NCBI WGS metagenome assembly JAEEGL01 (sample SAMN16246548, study PRJNA631951) | gut metagenome | biome: gut microbiome; feature: rumen; material: fiber-attached | host: Bos | place: Iran: Karaj | collected 2018-10 | reverse complement strand
TGACGAGGGCTCCGGTGACAACAACCCCGGAACGATGAACTACTCCAGCTATATGGCGACCTTCTGCCATAAGGGCGGCAGTACCAACACCACCTATTCCAACTACGTCTTCCCCGACGTCAGTCACAACAACACCTGCGGCAACGTCGGTCTCGTCTGGAGCAGCATCAACAGTACCAACGATGTCGGTGAGCTGCGCCAGCAGTATTTCAATACCGACTGTCGCGCTACCGACGGCCGGCTCATCATTGCCGGCAAGAGCGCTCTCAGTTCATTCTCGACCCTCGGCATCCGCTTTGATGCTTCAGGCAACAACGAGGACACCTGGTACGCCGATAATGTCAAGGCACAGATCCAGGCTGTGGACGTCACCGCCCCTACCGTGCTGGCGGTTTCCGTGGCTCCAGGCTACCACGCCAAAGGCAACACGGTTTATGTGAGCGTGGCCTTCAGCGAGATTGTTACCAGCAGTTCTGCCAAGCTGACCAGTAACTGGGGGGATCTTTCGTATGTGGCAGGTAGCGGCACCAACGTACTCACATTCAGTCGTACCATTCCGGCAAGCGCATCCAGCGCCCTCAATATCACAGGCTTCAGCGGCATAACAGACCTGGCGGGAAAGGCCCCGTCTTCTGTCAGTCCCAGCAACCTCTGTTCGCTGGACGACAGCTACGCTTACACTATCACCTATGACCTGGACAGCGGCAGCGCCGATAACCCCGACAGCTACTATTGGGAGACGGCCACCTTCACGCTGAACAATCCCACCAGACTCGGCTACTACTTTGACGGCTGGACAGGCAGCAACGGCAGCACGCCGCAGACCACCGTCACCATTGCCAACCACAGTCACGGCAACAAGAACTACACAGCCAACTGGACACAGGTCTGGACGGGCAGCGGCAGCCAGGGAGATCCCTATACCATCACGTCAACCAAAGGTCTGGACCTGCTGGCGCAGTACGTGAACAGCGGCAACACCTGTAGCGAGCTCTTCTTCCTGTTGGGCAGCGACATCACCTATACCCACACCACTGCCTGGGACAATGCCTCCAGTACCGAGAACAACTTTACCGCCATAGGCAACGGCGGCCACCCCTTCCAAGGCACCTACGACGGCGGCGGCCACGCCATCAGCGGCATACGCATCTATAAGGGCGGCGACAGTTGGGCCGATGGATATCAAGGCCTCTTTGGCAATGTCAGCAGCGGCGGCACCGTCAGGGGCGTCACTCTGGCCGATGCCCGCATCACCGGATTCAGTTCTATCGGCGGCATCGCAGGCCATACTTTCAACAGTACCATTGAAGACTGCACCGTAGGTGCTGACGTCTGTATCCATGCCGTACAGAACAGCACCGACCACGGCGGCATTGTAGGCTTCAACCAGGCCAACTACGTGCGCCGCTGCATCAGCAGCGCTACACTCACCGTGGCGAACGGACTGACCGGCTGCAAGGACTTCGGTGGCATAGTGGGCAATACCCAGGACACCATCACTGACTGCATCGCCGAGGGCGCGGTTATCCCTGACGTGAAAGGCCGCGGTGCCATAGTGGGCTACAAATACAGCGGCACCCTTACCTGCAACTACTACCACGGCTGCACTGTGGCGGGTGTTGCCAACGCCACCGGCGTAGGCCAGGGCACCAGCGAGAGCAGCACCGAGACCAGCGATGTGAACGGCGCCCAGGCCCTCTACAGCCTCACCCTCCCCAGCGACGTCACCCTCTCACGCACCGCCTCGCCCTCGGCCACCCTGCCGGGTACAGGTAACGCCACCTACACCACCGGCGCCGACATCGCCGGAGTGCCGTACGCCTTCGAAGGCGCCTCGCTCACCCTGAGTTACAGCAACCTCCCGGACGGCAGAAGCGTCATATACAAGGTGAACGGAACCGCCATCGACGGCAACAGTTTCACCATGCCGGCCCAGGATGTCACCATTACAGCCCAGCTCTCGAGCACTGTCAGTTACATCGACGCCGACGGTACAGAAAAGAGTGCGATGGCCATGCCCATCACCGAATCGCAAATCGAATATGGTACCGTGGGAGAAACCAACTGGTATGTCGTCAGCGGTGAGGTTAACCTCAGTAAATTGCGCTTCTGGGACGATGAAACCCTCCTCATCCTGGAGGACGGCGCAAGGCTTACCATAAACCTCAGCGAAGAATTTGCCGACGGGGCCTTATATGCTTATAATAATATCACCATCTACGGCCAGAACAATGGCACAGGGCGGCTTGTTGTTATTGATGAATCTTTTTCTAAACCAGGTGGCATAGAAGCTCACACTATCACCATTAACAGCGGTAACATAATCGTCACGTCTAATAAGGGCCTCTGTACCAGCGGCAGTATCACCATCAACGGTGGCAGCGTGACGGCCACCGGATTCGACGCCAATGGCAGTGGCCTCTACTCCAATAGCGGTATAACCATCAATGGTGGTAGCGTGACAGCCTCTGGACGCTATGGCATAGAAGGCAATGGCATCTTCGCCGGCGGCAGTATCGTCATCAACGGAGGCAGTATTAAAACAAGTGTTGATAGAGGCATCTACGGACGCAACGTTACCATCACCGACGGTAACGTTGAAGCCAGCGGCACATATTATGGCATCTACGCCCAAGGGAGCAGTGGCAACGGCGGCAACGTCACCATCGATGGCGGTAACGTGAAAGCCACTTGCGGTAACAGTGATGGTCGTGGCATCTATGCCAAACGTGACTCCAATAGCGGCGGCACCATCACCATCAACGGCGGCATTGTCGAGGCAAATGGTGGTATGTTTGGCATCGATGGCAATACCATCATGCTCGCCGGCGGTACTGTAACGGCAAGTAAATACAGTGGCACAATCCGCATCCAATCTGGCCTCAAATACACCGACGGCACTACCATCTACACCGGCCGGCTGTCAGACGAGCAGATTGCCGCCATCGCCGGCAAGACGATGACGCCGTATTCGGCCCCTTCGCCCGACCTGACGCTGGTGCAGGGCACCAAGGACGGCGTCACCGCCTTCTGGGGTACGTTCTACGACAGCGGATCCGGCTATACCCTCCCTGCGGGCGCTGCGGCCTACACCATGGACGCGGATTATCACCTCTACCGCCTGGGGGCGGACGGCAGCGTCATTCCAAAGGGCACCGCCGTAGTCATCATGGCAGATCAAGCCACCATCTCCCTTACCACTTCGGATGATGCCCAGGCCACCGACAATGCCCCCGGCGGCAACATCCTCGTGGGCCGGGACGTGGCCACTGAGATAGACCGCGTTTGCGCCCTCAGCGTGAGCGCTTCCGGAGCGGTGGGTTTCTATCCGCTTTCCGGCATCGCCCTTCCCGCCCACAAGGCCGGATATGTGCCCGAGGGTGGCCTTAAGGATTATCATAAAGAAGACGGACAGCAATGGTAAGAAATATGAGACAGCATAGCATCATAGCCCTCGTACTCCTGGGCGTTATGGCTCTGGGGTGCACCCGGATGGAGATTCCCAATCAAGTCGGGAATGACGTTACCCTCACAACCACCGTCAGCCTGGGCGGCGCTCCCGCCAGCAAGGCCCTGACGGCCGAAGGCGTGAAGACCTTCGCCCCGGGCGAGCAGTTGGCCATCGTCTATACCAACACGGCAGACGCTACGGTGAAGGCCGTGTGCGAGCCGCTCACCGCCGCCGACATTAGCGCCGATGGCAAGACGGCCACCTTCACCGTCACGCTCACGGATCCCAAGCCTTCCGGGGCCGTCCGCTACATCTACCCTGCAGCCATGGCCGCGGCGGACGGTTCGGTGAACTACGCCGCGCTTTCCGCGCAGGACGGCACGCTGGCGTCGCTCTCCGCTGCGCTGGACCTGGCCCTCTTCGAGGGTTCGCTCACCGCGTCCGCCACCCTGCCGGACAAAGTTCCCCTGGACAATCCGCTGACCATCGGCGAATTCACGGTCAGTGACGGGACCTCCGACATCACTTCCAGCATCGTCTCCTTCTCCGTTTCCGCCGGCGCCGACACCTACACCGTCAGCCGCGCCGCGGCGGCAGGCCCCATCTATGTGGCCATGAAGCCCGTCTCCGGGGACCTTTCCTTCACTGCGTTCGACGGCGGACTCGTTTACGAGAAAGCGGTAACGGGCAAAACGATGGCAGCAGGGAGTATGTATCCCGTCGAAATCAGTATGACAGGCACTTTCAACGCCCTGGCCACGCCACTTACGTTCGAAGCCATCAATGATGCGACAGTTTCTTTTTCATCAACAAATCCTGATAATTTTACGAAAGCCATTCAGTATAGAAAGAATAATGGTGATTGGGCCGACTATACTACCTCCATACAGCTGGCCCCTGGCGATAAAGTGGAGTTCCGTGGCAACAATGACACGTATTATAATCTTTCAGGTAATGATTATTGTTTTTTTGAGTGCTCGGATGACTGTTATCTCTATGGCAATATTATGAGCATGGTCACCGATTACACGTCAGATGCCTTTGCTTTTGCGAACAATGTCAAGTTGACTGCCGAACGGACATTTTTCAGAATGTTTGACCGTAGTATTAACGCCCACATCAAAAATCACGCTTCCAAGCCCATTGTGCTTCCTGCCACAACGCTGACAAGTAATTGTTATTATGGTTTATTCGGCCAAACCGGATTAATGTTTGCCCCGGCCCTGCCCGCGACGACCCTTGCTTCAGACTGCTACAATTATATGTTCCGTGGCTGCACCAGCCTGACCACGGCCCCGGCCCTGCCTGCTACGACCCTGGCCACATTCTGCTACAGTTTTATGTTCTCTGGCTGCACCAGTCTGACCACGGCCCCGGCCCTGCCAGCCACAACTCTGGCTTCATTCTGCTACCAGTATATGTTCTATGGCTGCACCAGCCTGACCACTGCCCCGGCCCTGCCTGCTACGACCCTGGTTTCAAACTGCTACAGTTCTATGTTCTATGGCTGCTCCAGCCTGGCCACAGCTCCTGTCTTGCCCGCAACTGAATTGGCATCATTTTGCTACCATTATATGTTCTATAACTGCACCGGTCTGACGTCTGCCCCGGCCCTGCCCGCGACGACCCTTGCTTCAAACTGCTACAGTTTTATGTTCTCTGGCTGCACCAGCCTGACCACGGCCCCGGCCCTGCCAGCCACAACTCTGGCTTCAGGCTGCTACCAGTATATGTTCTATGGCTGCACGAAGCTAAGCAGTGTCACTTGCCTCGCTCAGAATCCTTGGGGTTCTTATACTACATCCTGGCTCGAGAACGTCGCCAAGAACGGCACTTTTTACAAAGCAGAAGGTGTTGGTTGGCCTGGAGGCAGTAGCGGCATCCCCTTCGACTGGACCATCGTGGACTACGTCGCCCCTTAGCCCCGCTGCCGGGGATGTAGCCACCTATCCCAGCCTTCCCAGCCGTTTGCGCTGCGGGCGGCACATCGATTCCGTCTCTGTCACATCACGGGGATGTCGACAGTCCGAATCGCTCTCTCAGTTCCGCGGCGCGCTGCCCGGCGATGGTCCTGTACTTGCCGTAAACGCAGCAGATATGCTCGACCATGCCGCAGAATTCACCGAGCCTGTCCGGGGCGAGCCACTTGCCGTGTTCGCGCCCGGAGTCGGCTTTGTTCAACCATATTTCGAGGATCTTCGGCGATACGGCCCTGACCAGGATCAGATGGATGTCATCGCTAACGTCCACGGTGACGTTTTCCGAGTAGTAATACTCGCACGCCTCTCTCACGACCCTGATCCCGGGAGACAGCCTTGCGTGAATCTGCCCGTACGTCTCGTCCAGATTGACCTCGTAGCCGTCGTCCTCCCAGAGACGGCTGTCGTGGTACAGCCCACGCTGCGCGTAAACGAGAGCCTTGACGAAGGACAGCATGCAGTTTTTCACAAAGCCGCCGTCCGGGCTCAGATACGCTCTTTCTCCTTCCGCTCCGAATTTCAACGCGGATCTGCCGACAATCCTTTCATACCTGTCGAGGTTTTCATAAAACAATCGCTGCTCGGGATCAAGCGTTCCGTATTTGGCTTCGTTCATTTCTTCCCGCTGCTTGCGAAGCGCTTCAATCGCTTCTTTCAGGATCGGCCTCACCGGGATGTCGTTTTCCTCGAACAGCGTTTCCAGGCGGCGGAGGAATCCGTCGTGAACGTCTTCATAGGGGAAATGCCCTTCGTTGTAATAGGCGCCGTTGAGCTCCAGGGCGAGCCGGCAGACCCTGTCACACAGATCCGGATCGTCGCGTAGGTCCTCTTTCGGTATCGACTCAAACAGGTCGAGAAAATCGTCCGGGTCGTGCAGATGCCTGACGATGCGCTCGAGCCCGCAAAGGATGTCATCTGTCTTCTCCATCGTGCCTGTTGTCCGCTTTTTCTTCTGCTATATCCATTCAATACAGATTGTTTGTGCAAATATAGCATTTTACCGTTGTTCCACGGCTCCACCCTGCCACCCGTCAAGCATTTCGGGCCGTTTTCGCTTATCGTCTGGCTCGGGTGAGCCACTCATCAAGCATTTGGGGCCGTTTTCGCTTATCGTCTGGCTCGGGTGAGCCACGCATCAAGCATTTGGGGCCGTTTTCGCTTATCGTCTGGCTCGGGTGAGCTACCCGTCAAGCATTTGAGGCCGTTTTTGCTTATCGCCTGGCTCGGGCGAGCCACGCATCAAGCATTTGGGGCCGTTTTCGCTTATCGTCTGGCTTGGCCCCTGAGGATCACGTACAAAGGAGGCGGCGATTGGGGATTGACCTATCGTTTTTTCCAATAGTTTTGTTTATCTTTGAATGCTGAACACTTGATAAACATTTACTTAAAGCAATCGTCATGAAAGGAATCCTGTCTGCCGCCGTTGCCGTCGCCCTTGCGCTGGCCGCGTCCTGCTCCAATCAATGGGTCAAAGTGGAGGGGAACAAGTTTGTGGATCCCAAGGGGAATGAACTCATTTTCCGCGGTCTGTGCTTCTCAGATCCGGTCAAGCTGGTCCGCGACGGCCAGTGGAACGAACGTTATTTTGCCGAGGCGGCCGCCTGGGGCGCCAACGTGGTCCGATTCGCCGTCCATCCGGCCAACCTCAATTCCATGGGCTGGGAGGAGACCTTCCAAGCTATGGACCAGGGTGTCGAATGGGCCAAACAGTACGGCCTGTACGTCATCATGGACTGGCATTCCATCGGCAATCTCAAGGAGGCCAGGTTCACCAGCGACATGTACAACACCACGCTGGAGGAGACCTTCAAGTTCTGGCGCACCGTGGCCGGGCGTTACAAGGACGAGCCCACGGTGGCGCTGTACGAACTCTTCAACGAGCCCACCGTCACGGCTCCGGGCGTAGGGGACTGCACCTGGGCCGAATGGAAAGCAATTCAGGAACAGCTCATTGACGCCATCCGCAGCATCAACCCGCATGCCGTCTGCCTCTGCGCCGGCTTCAACTGGGCCTACGACCTCACCCCCGTGGCCCGGGAGCCCATCGACCGTCCGGGCGTAGCCTACGTGTCGCACCCCTACCCCATGAAGCGCGCACAGCCCTGGGAAGAGCAGTGGGAACAGGACTTCGGCTATGTGGCCGACAAGTATCCCGTCATCTGCACGGAAATCGGCTTCTGCCTGGAAGACGAACCGGGCGCCCACATCCCTGTCATGTCCACCGAAGTGTACGGCGAGCACATCACCAAGTATTTCGAGCAGAAAGGCATCTCCTTCACCGTCTGGTGTTTCGACCCCCACTGGGCCCCCATGCTCATCAGCGACTGGGATTTCACCCCCACCACTCAGGGCCGCTTCTTCAAGGCTTACCTCCAGGGCCGGTAACGCCTGGGCTAACTGCCGGTAGCCACTGGGACGAACTGGCAGTTTCACCGCCGGGCCGGTGCTGGTCGGTGCTATCCGGTGCTGGCCCGTGCACGAAAACGGCCTCCGCGGTGCACGGAGTGGGTGAAATGGCGTGCCCGTGCACGAAAACGGCCTCCGCAGTGCACGGGGCGGATGAAATGGCGTGCCCGTGCACACCGGTCCACCTGCGCGGCAGGGTGGGCTCAAAAACGGGCTTTTTCGGGCCTACCGGTCCAGTCCGATGGACCGGTGGGCGCACCAGAGTGGCCGAGCTCTGGGACAAAGTCTTGTTACTCCCAGTTGCCGATGGTGGAGGTGTGCCGTCGGCGGCGAAGATTTCTGCGCTTCTCTTGGCACCGGCCTGCAGTGTTCTTGGCGCCGGTCTGCTGAAATGCCGCAGACTCGCACCGGGAATCGGCCTTTGGGAGCGTACAATGGCGCCGGTCTGCAAGGATTCAGCAGACTTGCGCCACGGGCCAGCCAGTCGTAGAGCGTTTTTGGCGTTTTTTGCTATTCGCGTGGCTCCAGCCAGCCAGTCGTAGAGCGTTTTTCCGCGTTTTTGCTTTACATGTGGCCTGCTGCTGCCCCCCGCTCATGCTTTTGCCGCTCCCTCGTGCTGGAACAGCCGCAGGGCGCCGATGGCCAGCAGGGCCTGGGCGGCCAGATAGGTGAGCATGATCACGAAACCGATGCCGGTGAAGTGGATATCAAAGACTTCCGCCGCCACCAGGCAGTCTGAGAAAGTGAACAGCACACCGGCGGCGAGAAGGATCCACCAGGTGGCTCCGCCGAGGCGGATAACGCCGACCAGTCCATTGAAAATCAGCAGCATAAGCATCATGCCATAGACCAGCATGGCGGGCAGCATGACGCCCGACACGCCAATGACGCGGGACAGGCCGAAGACAATGCCGGCCATCACCAACAGCGAGGGTACCCAGACTTTCCAGCCCAGGCCCTTCCAGGACCGTGCCCCGAAGATGCGGAGGTAGAAGATATGGCCTACAAGGAAAGAGATGAGTCCGCAGGCCAGCGGTATGATTCCATCCGGAATGAGGAAGATGTCTCCCGCCCCGCCGAGGAGCTGAGCCGTAATGAGCCACTTCATCTCCCGCGGCTCCAGGGAACCTGCCGCGGCCAGGGTGGTAAGGGCAAGGAGCGGCATGAGGGCCGGCTTTACCAGCGCCGACAATTCCGGCGCGATCAGACGGGTAACCCAGTTAACCAGTGCGGCGATGGCAAAGAATGCGGCTGGGAGAATCCAGGATTTCTTCATGGTCGTTTCTTAAAGTAAACAAATATACGAAAATCTGGCGATTATTGAACCCGTTGCCGAGAAAAATCATCGAAAAAGCGGGGGACGAGATTCCGTCGCCTTGCTCCGGCATCTCTTTCCTCCCGGAGGGGTCCAGGCAAAGAATGGCAGCTCCCGGGCCTGGCGGCCCTCAAGGCTGTTTTGGTCTGTGCCGCCATCCAAGCAAGCTTGGCTGTCGCCACACACCAAAACAGCCCAGCGCTAACGCGCTGAGCTGCAATTCTTTGCGGAGGGGACGAGATTCGAACTCGTGGTACAGAATAACCCGTACGGCAGTTTAGCAAACTGCTGGTTTCAGCCACTCACCCACCCCTCCGGGAATGATGTTCCTGAAACGCCCGCACAAAAGCCGGGACTGCAAAGATACGACTTTTCTGTCAAATAGCAAGGGCTTGACAAAAAAATCGCCCGCCGCCGGCGACCAGCCATGCCGGCGCCTGACCCGCCGCTTCCGCCCGCCGGCGACCAGCCAGGCCGGCGCCTATTTCCGTTTGGACACCATCCAGAGCCCCAGCATGGTGAACACCGCGTTCATGACCAGCAGTTCGTAGCTGAAATGATAGCCCCCGAACCATTCCACCGAGTGCAGGTCCAGCACCAGGCAGAGGATGGGCGATACGATGGCCACCACCGGCACCCAGCGGTCCCGGACGGCCGTCTTGAAGCAGAGTCCGAAGGTAAACAGCCCCAGGATGGGCCCGTAGGTATAGCTGGCCAGACGGTACACCGCGTCTATAACGCTGGTGGAGTTCAGCAGTCCGAACACGATGATGCAGACCGCCATGAGCGCCGCCATGCCGCTGTGCACCAGCGTCCGCTTCTGCTCCTTCCCCCGCAGGATATCAATGGTGAAGGACGTGGTGAGCGCCGTGAGCGCCGAGCCCCCGGCCGGGAATCCCGCCATCACCAGGCCCACCAGGAACAGCCAGCCCAGCACCTTCGGCAGGCCGCCGTTCCAGGCCACCTCCGGGAACAGGTCGTCCCCCTTGGCCACCTCTATCCCATGCAGCGCCGCATACTGGTAGAGGTACACCCCCAGGAAGAGGAACAGCGCAATGACCACCGTCTGCAACAAACTGGAAACCACCAGGTTCTTCTGCGAATCCCGCACATTCCGGCAGGCCAGCGTCCGCTGCATCATGTCCTGGTCCAGCCCCGTGGCGGCCACCACCGTGAACAGGCCGCCCAGCAGCTGCTTGAAGAAAAACTGCGGATGGTTCACATCGTCAAAATAGAATACGCGCATGAGGGAACTGTCCGGCCGCCCCACTTCGCGGCCGATGAGGATAAGGCACAGCCCGGCGGCCCCCACCATGCAGAGCGTCTTGAGGATATCGACCCCAATCACCGCCTTTACCCCGCCGCGGACCGTATAGAGCCACACCAGCAGCACTGACACCACCACCGTAATCCAGAACGGCACTCCGGCCGGCCCCAGCAGGAGCAGCTGCAGCGTGGCGCACACCAGATAGAGCCGTGCCGATGCCCCCAGCATCTTGGAAAGGAAGAAGAACCAGGCGCCCGTCTTATGGGTCGATATGCCGAACCGCTTGTCCAGGTACTCGTACACCGACACCACGTTGAGCCGGAAATACAGCGGTGTGAGCACGAAGGCGATCACCAGGTATCCCAGGATGAAGCCCAGGGCCATCTGCAGGTAGCCGAAGCCCGATACGCCCACCATGCCGGGCACCGAAACGAAGGTGACGCCCGACATGCAGGAACCAATCATGGCGATGGCCACTTTCCACCAGGCGGTGGAGCGGGTTGCGTAAAAATCTTTCTTAGAGCTCATGCGTCTTCAGTCTGTCTTTGTAGGCCCGTCCCACCGGCAGCGGGTTTTGCAGGCCCATCAGTTTCACGCTTGCCGCGGTACTGCTCTCGATGCGCCAGAGCGGGACGATGAAGGAGCGGTGGATGCGGACGAATTTTCCCTCCGGCAGCAGCGCCTCCACTTCCCGGAGCGTAAGCTGGGGCACCACGTCTTCCCGGAAATCCAGGTGGAAGCAGGCGTAGTTGTTGCGCCCCTCAATGTATTGGATGGCCGACAGCGGCACGTGCACCGTCTGGTACCCTACCTTCACGCGGACTTCCTCCCCGGCCGGGACGGCTTCCTGCCGGCGCGTTTCCAGGGCCGACCAGGCCTGCCGGGCCGCCTGCTGCCCTTCCCGGGCTTCCTTGAGCGCCCTCATCCGCGCCGACAGCGCCCCCACCGGCAGGGCATAGGACACCGCCGTGAGCAGAAGGACCCACATGGCCGTCACGTGGAGATCCAGCCGGTTCACGCTGTCCGCGCTCCGGGGAAATTCCACCGGCGTGAGGGACATGAGGAACGTGACGATTCCCACGAGGAACAGCGTCCCGCCCACCGTAGCCAGGGTGCGCCAGCCCGTGTCCCGCGCGAGCATGGGCCCCAGCACCCGGCGGCAGAGGAACCACACGCCGTAGAGCCACAGCGTATAGCCCAGCACATAGCCCGCATGCCACAGGAGCCATTCTCCGGTGGGGAAAAGGAACATCATCCCCGGCATGACGGCCATGCAGAAGATGATGTCCGAAAGAAGCAGGAGCGGCGCTTTCACGACGCCCGCCTAAAACTCGTAGCCGGCCAGTTCGATGTCCGTGGCGGCGCGCTTCTGGAGGTCCGGATTGCGGAAGGCCCGCTCCAGGAAGGTCTTCACCTCTGCGGCCTTGCCCTGGCGGGCGGCGATGATGGCCTTCAGGTACCACACCTTGGGATCTCCGCAGTGGGCGCTTTCCATGGCCTTGTCCAGCTGGTCCGTGAGGATGAGCGAGAGCACCGTGTTGTGGCAGCAGCCCTTCGGGTCCTTGAGCACCTGGACGGCCTCTTCATACTGTCCGGTGAGGATGAGTACCGTGCCCAGGTTGGCCTTGGCATCGTCAGTGCCGGCGCGGCGGAAGAGCGATTCGGCCGTCTTGAAGTCGTCCTGGCGGAGGGCCAGCACACCCTTGGCGTTCACCACGTCGGGGTCGTTGGCGTCCAGGTTGTCCAGCGCGGTCTCCGCCTTGGCGTCCTTGCCCTGCTGGAGGTACAGCGCGGCCAGGTTGAAGGTGGCGCGTTCACTGCCATACTTGTCGATGGCCTTCTTGTAGATGCTTTCCTTCTGGGAAGGGTCCTTGGCCACGGACGCCACGCGGAGGAGGGCTTCCTCGTCCAGGATGTCCGCATTCTGGTCTACCAGCTGCAGCAGTTCGTCATTGGTGAAATTCTTGTATTCCACGTTGGCGATGAGCCGGGCGCGGCGCAGTTCCGGGAGCACTTCGCCCTTGAGGGCGGTGAACACCTGCGACATGTTGCGGATTTCGTTCTCGCGGACGGCAGGGTCTGAATACATGGACAGGACGCGGAGGATGAGGTCTTTGTCCTCGATGTCGCTCTCTGCCACCAACTGCTGGAAGCCTTCCCAGTCCTCACCGGCGCTGCGCACCTCGGGGGCGGCGGTGTCCTTGCCCTTGGTGATGCTGTCCCAGGCCTTGTTGGCGCTGGCGGAGCGGTTGCCGGAGAGTTTGTCGTTCAGGTCCACGGCGCCTTCCGGAGAGGCATAGGCCACAATCTCCGTACTGGTCACGTTGGCCCGTTCGTCCTGGGCGATGGCATCCAGGGCGGCCAGGAATTCCTTCACGGAATCTCCCTTGAGCTCCGAGCTGCGTACCTCCGAGCTGTTCACCAGGTACTTGATCTGGCCTTCGGCCGTGCTGGTAATCACTTCCTTATAATTGTCCGGCTTGAAACTCACGTTGCCGGCGCGCTTGACCAGCATGTAGGTGGTGTTGGCCCCGTCGGCCACTTTCCGGGCGGGAAGGGCGATGCTCTTCTTGCCGGCCAGCACGGTGCCGCGCAGTTCCAGGTAGCTCTTCTCCATGCCTTCCACATAGTCGAAATGGAGTTTTTCCGTCACTTTCTGGCCGTCCGACGACACCACCTTGTAGTTGTTGCGCACTTTCTCTCCCTGGTAGCGGAGGGGTTTCAGGGCGGCTTCCCCGCCTTCATACACAATCACGGGCGTGACTTCCAGCACCACGTTGGGGTTGAAGTAGTCCTTGGGGTAGGTGACAGACACGGTTGCGTCTATGTTGCCGGCCACCACTTCCAGCACGGAAGGTTCGCAGGCAATCTTTACGTTTTCGGCCATCTTGGCCATCTTTTCGGGGGAGGCGCAGGCCACTGCAAGGGCGGCTCCGGCCAGGAAAACTAAGAATCTTTTCATATAGGTTTGACTGTTGCAATCTTTGTCTCAGTTTACAAATATAGGAATTTTGGCGGAAAAAACGTACATTTGCAAATACATTATGGATTTACAGGCACTCAAGAACAAGTACGATATCATCGGCAACGACCCGTCCCTGAACGAGGCGCTGGAAACCGCCGTCAAGTTTGCGCCCACCGGCCTCAGCGTCCTCATCCAGGGGGAAAGCGGTGTGGGCAAGGAAAGCGTGGCCCGTATCATCCACAGTTTCAGTCCGCGCCGGCAGGGGGCCTTCTTCACGGTCAACTGCGGCGCCCTGCCCAAGGAGCTGGTGAATTCAGAGCTATTCGGCCATGTGAAGGGTTCCTTCACCGGCGCCCTGGAAAACCGCAAGGGCTATTTCGAAGAGTCGGACGGCGGCACCCTTTTCCTGGACGAGATTGCGGAGCTGCCCCTGGAAAGCCAGGCGCTGCTGCTCCGCGTGCTCCAGAGCGGGGAATACCGCAAGGTGGGCTCCAACAAGGTGGAGCATACGGACGTCCGCATCGTGGCGGCCACCAACGTCCACCTGTACGAGGCGGTGCGCCGGGGCAAGTTCCGCGAAGACCTGTATTTCCGCCTTTCCGCCGCCCAGATCCGCATTCCGCCGCTCCGGGAGCGCAAAGGAGACATCTACCTCCTGTTCCGCAAGTTCACCTCGGACTTCTCGGAGGTGTACGGCATGTGCAAAATCTCTCTCCGGCCAGACGCCATCCGTCAGCTGGAGCAGTACCGCTGGCCGGGCAACATCCGTCAGCTGCAGGGCTTTACGCAGTCGCTCACGGCGCAGCTTTCCCAGAAGGTGACCCCCACCCTCCAGCGCATCGAGCTGTCGGCACAGGACCTGCTGCCCTACATGCCGCGGGAAATGGGAGACCCCATCCCCATGGTCTATGAAGGCCCGCAGCCCCAGGGCTCCGCTTTCAATTCGGACGAACGCCAGGCCATCTTCAAGGCCATCTTCGACCTCAAGCAGGAGGTGGACGCCCTCAAGGCGCGCCTGGACCGAAGGGAACTGCCGCCGCCTCCGGCCCTGGCCCCGCATGAGGAAGAGGCCGAATGGCAGGGGGAGGAAGATTTTCCTTCCCGCAAGCCCATCATGCATGTGCAGACCACCGAAACTCCGGAGGAGCCGGAGCACTCGCTGAGTGTCCGCCGCTCGGAGGAAGAACTCATCCGCCAGGCCCTGGAAAAGCATCACGGCAACCGTAAGAAGGCCGCCGAAGAACTGGGCATGAGCGAACGCTCCCTATACCGCAAACTCCCGCCCGAATACCGCAAGAAGTGATGAAACGTCTCATTGTCACGGCCTTGTCGGCCCTCCTGCTGTTTTCCTGTGGCATCTATTCGTTCACGGGCACGTCCATCCAGCCGGACGTGAAAACCATTACCATCCCCTATGTGGAGTACAAGGCGCTCCGCGTGAACCCGTCGCTGTCCAACGACCTCACGGAGGCCCTGAAAGATAAATTCCGCAAGCTCACCACGCTGGAAGAGGTGGAAGAAGACGGAGACCTGGAACTGGTGTGCGAAGTGTCGGGGTACGACGTAAAGGCCACGGCCGTCACCGCCAACGAGCAGGCTTCCCAGAACCGGCTCACCGTCACGGTCAAGATTGAGTTCTCCAACAAGAAGTATCCGGAGGACGATGTAAGCAAGTCCTTCAGCGCCTACGAGGATTTCGACGCCATGCAGTCGCTGGACGCCGTGGAGGCGGGCCTCTGCGAAAGCATCGTGGAAAAACTGGTGGAAGACATTTTCAACGCAACCGTGGCGCAATGGTAGGCTCTTCCCATATCAATATCCATAAGTTAACGCTGGACGAACTGGTGGGGGTGGTGAACCTGTACCCGTGGTACGGCGCTGCGCGGGTGGAACTGTGCCGCCGTATGTCGGCCCTGGGTCCGGAAGGAAGTGACGAAAGGGAATTCGCAGAGGAGGCGCTCTTCGTGCAGGACCGCAGCAAGCTGGCGGCCATGGTGCGCCGCGCCCGGCAGGTGGACTGCTCGGACAAGGACGTCCGGGAACTGCTGGCGGCGTATCTGCGGCCCCACGACACGGCTCCTTCCGCAGAAGAAGTTCCTGCCGGGGTGCATGTGGTGGGGGGAGACTATTTCTCCCAGGCGCAGTACGACCAGGTGAAGGACAACACCGACAACATCTTCACCCGGTTTGCGGCCAAAGCGCGTTCGGAAGGGGATCTGGACCCGGACGGCGTATCGGACATCGCAGACCGCTTCGCTACCGAAACTCTGGCCCGAATCTTCGCGGAACAGGGCCGTCCGGAAGAGGCAAGGCGCATTTATTCCCGTCTGGTTTTGGATATTCCGGAAAAAAGTGCTTACTTTGCATCCCTTATTGACGAATTGGATTAAACAAGGAGCAAAACTGCCCCTTTTTGACGAATTAGATTAAATCAGATATGAGCACAACGTTTATCATCCTGGTAGTGGCCATCATTATTGCGGCCATCCTCCTCATTGCGGTCGTCCTCCTTCAGAATGGCAAGGACGGCGGTCTCGCTACCAATTTCACTTCCGCCAACCAAACCCTCGGCGTGCGCCAGACGGCCACCATCCTGGAAAAAGCCACCTGGTACCTGGTCGCTTTCATCCTCGTGGTCTCCATCGTCACCGTCTTCGTAGGCCGTGGCCACACCCAGAGCGGTTCCAACGACGCCATCAGCACGGAAATCCTCAACCAGACGGAATCCTCCGCCGAAGTGCCCGCCTTCCCCATCTCCCAGGAGAGCCCGGAAGAGGCCCCGGCAGAAACGCCCGCAGAAACTCCGGCAGAGTAATCCCGCCCCTGCTATACAGAAAGCCATCCGCCTTTCCGGCGGGTGGCTTTTTTGTTCCCCCCTCGGCCCTTCGGCCAGATGATTACGCATTTTTGCCGATTTTCGCGTAATGTGTTGCCCCGGCGGCCCGATGATTACGCGTTTTTGGCGTTTTTCGCGTAATGCCCTGCCCCGTTGGCCCGATGATTACGCGTTTTTGGCGATTTTCGCGTAATGCCCTGTCCCGTTGGTCAGATGATTACGCATTTTTGCCGTTTTTCGCGTAATGCCCTGCCCCGTTGGTCAGCTGATTACGCATTTTTGGCGATTTTCGCGTAATGCCCTGCCCCGGCGGTCAGCTGATTACGCATTTTTGCCGTTTTTCGCGTAATGGATTGCCCCGTTGGTCAGATGATTACGCGTTTTTGCCCCAAAACGCGTAATGACCTCCCGGCGGGGAGAGCCAGCGGGCGGGGAGGATTGGAAATGTTGTCGATATTGGTTAATTTTGCGGTATGAGGAAATGGATGATTACATTATTTGCGGCGGCCCTGGTAGCCCTGGCGGCCGGGCTGGTGCCGGCGGGTGCGCAGGAGTGCGTCCGTTTCAATCCGGACTTTTCCGTGCGGGATATCCGGGCGGAGTATGGCATCTGGACGGGTTTGTCCCGGTATACGGAGCCTACCTATCGTATGGCGCAGGCCACCTACACGCGCCGCTTCTGGGGCCCGTTTGCCGTAAGGGCCGGAGGCCTTGCCTGTTGGAGAAGGACCGTTGTCAGCCATGAAACGGCAGACGGAATCCAGGGGGGCAGCTACTCAAGCGGTTTTGATGGCTTCATCGGCCTGCCCATCGGCCTTTCCATCCGCACCCGCACGGCCAGTACGGGCGAGGCGCTCACTAGTGCGGTGGTGTATTCCACCATGGATGCCATCGACTATTCCGTCTTTGGCCGCGGGAACTATGACGGCCTGGGCGGCGCCATCATCTGGAATTTCCTGCGGGCGCTGTTCCGGCGTTCGGAATTCACGCTGGGGGTGACGCCCGGCCTCTACGCCGGCAACCGGCAAATCGGCTTCGGCCTCACCGGAGACCTGGGCGCGGTCCTGGCCATTCCCATCTGGCGTTTCTCGCTGAATATCACGCCCGCCCTCCATTACGCATTCGTCCCCAACAAAAACCTGGTGCCGGAAAACGCGCCGGAAGGAACCCAGCCCACCCGGCTCTTCCTTTCGGCCACCGTGGGCCTGGAGTATCTGTTCTAACAGCTGTAGCACTTCTGCCATTTTGTCAGTCCGCCGGGGCCCGGTATGCGGATTGATGCATAGTGTTCCGGATCCTTCGCAGGGGCGGGCCCTCCCCGGAGCGAAGGACCTGAAACCATTGAACAGGAGGAACAAACTATGGCAGAGAACAATAACAACAACAGCAACTCCTTCCTCGGACGCTTCGCCATCAACTTGAACGAGCGGGCCGTCCAGGGGAAACTGGATCCGGTCATCGGGCGGGACGACGAAATCCGCCGCGTGCTCCAGATCCTCAGCCGGCGCACCAAGAACAACCCCATCCTTGTGGGCGAGCCGGGTGTGGGCAAGACCGCCATTTCGGAGGGAATCGCCCAGAATATCGTCAACGGGCAGGTGCCCGAGAATCTGAAAAGCAAGCAAGTCTATTCGCTGGACATGGGCGCGCTCATCGCGGGCGCCAAGTATCAGGGCGAATTCGAGGAAAGGCTGAAAGGCGTGGTGAAGGAAGTGGTGGACAGCGCCGGTGAAATCATCCTTTTCATCGACGAAATCCATACGCTGGTGGGCGCAGGCCGCACTTCCGGCGCCATGGATGCCTCCAACATCCTCAAGCCGGCGCTGGCGCGAGGGGAACTCCGTACCATCGGCTCCACCACCCTGGACGAATACCAGAAGTACTTCGAGACCGACAAAGCCCTGGAGCGGCGCTTCCAGATGGTGATGGTGGACGAGCCGTCGCCGGCGGAATCCATCGCCATCCTGCGCGGCCTGAAGGAACGCTACGAAAATCACCACAAGGTGCGCATCGAGGACGATGCCCTCATCGCCGCGGTCAACCTTTCGCACCGCTATATCACCAGCCGTTTCCTGCCCGACAAGGCCATCGACCTGGTGGACGAGGCGGCCTCCAAACTCCGGCTGGAGATGAATTCCGTGCCGGAGCCCATTGACGAGCTGAACAGCGCCATCCGGCAGAAAGAAATTGAGCGCGAGGCGGTTAAGCGGGAAGGCGTATCGGCCAAACTGGAAAAGATGGAGGCCGAACTCAAAGATCTGCAGCAGCAGCGGGAACAGCTCATGAAGCGCTGGAACGAAGAGAAGGACATCCTGAACGCCCTGCAGACGTCCCGGCAGGAGATGGAAGACCTGAAGCTGCAGGCCCAGACGGCCGAACGCGCAGGCGACTACGGCAAGGTGGCGGAGATCCGCTACGGCAAGATGGCCGCCACGCAGAAGCGCATCGACGAACTCACGGCCAAGGCGGAAGCTATCAAGAATCCGCTTGTCACAGAGGCGGTTACGCCAGAGGATATTGCCGAGGTGGTGGCCAAGTGGACGGGCATCCCGGTCAAGCGGATGCTGGAGAGCGAGAAAGAAAAGCTGCTCCGCATGGAGAGCGAACTGCACAAGCGCGTGGTGGGGCAGGACCCGGCCATCCGGGCCGTCTCCGACGCCGTCCGCCGTAACCGCGCGGGACTCAGCAACGAAAAGCGGCCCATCGGCTCGTTCCTGTTCCTGGGCACCACGGGCGTGGGCAAGACGGAACTCGCCAAGGCGCTGGCGGAATTCCTCTTCAACGACGAAAACATGATGACCCGCATCGACATGTCCGAATACCAGGAGCGGCATACGGTGTCCCGCCTGGTGGGTGCGCCTCCGGGATACGTGGGGTACGACGAAGGCGGCCAGCTCACCGAGGCCGTCCGCCGGAAGCCCTACTCCGTGGTGCTGCTGGACGAAATCGAAAAAGCCCATCCGGACGTCTTCAACGTGCTTTTGCAGGTGCTGGACGACGGCCGGCTCACCGACAACAAGGGCCGGACGGTGGACTTCAAGAACACCCTCCTCATCATGACCTCCAATGCCGGGGCCGACATCATCCAGAGCTACATGGAGCGCCTGCCGGAAGTGACGGGCATCGACATGCAGGCCGTGGCGCAGCGCCGGGGACTCCTGGACGAATGCTCCGCCAAGGTGCTGGACGTCCTCAAGCAGACGGTGCGGCCGGAGTTCCTTAACCGGATTGACGAAATCATCATGTTCGACCCCCTCACCAAGGCCGATATCCGCGAAATCCTCCACATCCAGGAGGAAGACCTGCAGAAGAAACTCTCCGAAAACGGTGTTTCCGTGCAGTTCACGCCGGCCTTTGAAGACCACATGGTGGAACACGGTTACGACCCCTCTTATGGCGCTCGTCCCATCAAACGCCTGATGCAGCGGGAACTGGTGAACCTCCTGGCCAAATCCATCCTGGAAGGCAGCGTCCACAAAGACTCCACCATCACCGTGGACGTAACCGGCGGCCAGGTCACCCTCCGGAACGGCGGCGCCCCGGTTTAATTCCCCGGGCTTTAGTCCCTGGGCTTAAATCCCCGGCGGCCAGGTCACCCTTCGGGACGGTAGCTCCCCGGGACTTGATTTTTCGTACAATGGGGCTGAACGGACTCTTTCGTCAGCCCCATTACGCGTTTTCGCCCCAAAACGCGTAATCGTCCGTCCACCGGTACCGCTCATTACGCGTTTTCGCCCCAAAACGCGTAATCAACAGCCCTCCGTTGCCTTTCATTACGCGTTTTTGCCTCAAAACGCGTAACCATCCGTCCGCCGGTGTCGCCCATTACGCGTTTTTGCCTCAAAACGTGTAACCATCCGCCCTCCGGTGTTGTCCATTACGCGTTTTCGCCCCCAAACGCGTAACCATCTGCCCACCTTCGGGGAAAGGCGTTATCGGCGCAAACCATAGTCTTTCGAGCGGAGGAGTTGGGCCACCAGGTACTCCGGAAGGCGAAGCGACTGGGCAATCTGCCGGTTGTCCAGACGATAGTTCTGGCTCAGGAGTCGGCACAGGTGGCCCTTTTCATCGCCGGACAAACTACCCGCCTTTTTTCCGGGAAAGTGGTCCCGGAGAAGCTGGCTCACTATATCGTCCAGCTCCTCCTGCGTAAACTCCAGGTCCTCTTCCAGGCTTTCGCCCAGTTTGACAAACGCCTCATAGTCTTTGATGAGCCGGGTCTCATATTCCTTTGGAGTCGGGAACAACTTGTCAAAAAGTTTTTCCTGGACGAAGGACGACGGCAGCAGTCCCAGCCTGCGGTGGAATTGCCAATGGCCGGGGATGGGGATCCGCGACCCGGTCAGGCGCTCCAGTTCCCGCTTGGAAAGGTCTCGGGCATAAGTGCCTTCCATAAACTTCCCAAGGAGGGAATGACGATAGCAGGCCGTTCCCCAAAGATAACCGCCCGGAACCGATATCTGCTTTTCAAAGACATTCCTTGCAAGGTATAAGATATTGGTTTTCATTTGTTCCTGATTCTCGATGGGGGTGAGTTTGAAGCCGTAGCCATCCGGAAGCGGCGGATAGCCGTCCCTAATGAGCCGCCGGTTGACCTTCTCCTTAAAATAGGCAAACGCCCGGACGCATTCCTCCCCGGTGCCGCTCAGGATGGCGTGAAAGTGATTGGGCATGAGGGTGAAATCGTAAATCTCAATCTGGAAGCGCAGCGTCAGGAGCCCCATGACTGTCATGCCATAGGCGTACTGCGCTTCCGTATGGAACAGACGCCCTTCTTTCCATCCGTCCGAGCTTAAATGGTAGTATCCTTTTCCCCAGGTCCGGTATTCTTCCCGGCTTTTCCGATTTGTTTCCATGCCGCTAACTTATCTGAATGCGGGGACAAATCCAATGGCCTGTTGAAAAAAAGTGTTGTATCACACGAAAAAATGCACGTTTCAAACGATTCGTGCATTTTCTTTACGATTTTTTGCTGTTTTTTACGATGTTGCAAATGCCCCGGCAGCCCCTTTTCGGCTACTGCCGCGGCGCGTAGTAGGCTTTGATATCGTCCCACCGGTAGAAGCTGCCGGGAGCGGCCATGGCAATGGGCAGGGTGGCCTCGCGGCCATTCAGGAGCACCTGCACCAGCAGTTCCGGGCTGCGGCGGCTGCGGAAGAAAACCAGCTGCAGGTTGGCCGCCATGGGCACGTCGAAGGTGCGCCAGTGGTTCTCCACCTCCAGCGGGTCCGTCCCGCGATAGCCCATGCCGTTGACGTCCATGAGCGACAGCAGGGGCAGGAGCGTGGAATCGTGCGCAAAACGCAGCCGGAGGTCGATTCCCCTGGCCCAGTCGTCTTCCGCCGTGTCCAACAAGTCCCGCAGCAGGGCCTCCATGGCGCGCGGCCGCACGTTCTCCACTTCTGGCGAAAGGCCAAGCCGCAGGTAGCTCATGTAGTTGTTCACCTCCCAGAGCCGGTAGCGTTCGCCGGGCGAAAATGCCTCCTGCAGGACGGCCGGCGCGGGAAAATCCAGATTGTCGAGCGTTGAAACAACGGTATGCAGGTCTGCGCAAAAGGCATATGGCTGGTTCACAAGCCCTTCCGTCCGCGTGAACCATCGGCCCAGAATGGCGCCTACGTCCACCCGGTCCGCCAGGAAGCGGCGGCATTTGACGACCACCGAATCCGGCATATCGGCATGCGCGTCGATGGCATCCGGCAGCAGACAAGCCTGGTAAGGGTAACCGTAATCCGCTGAATAAGAGAAACTTCTGTCCAGCTGATCCATCTCTCCCAGGCAGGAGAACATGCTCACGATGACGCGGTGCACGCCGGTGGAGACGGCCACGGCGCAGGTGTTCCCTTTGAAGACGGCCGGATAGTCCCGATACATCTGCCGGGCGATGCGCCGATGCTGCTCCTGCCCCTGAAGGGTCAGATTTCCCTCCCGCCGGGCCACTTGCGGATACCATTCCGCATAGGCCTTGTAAAGGGCCTCGCCCTCCGGAGTGAGCCAGCCGTTCTCATGCCCCTTCGTCCATATCCCCAGCAGGTCCGCATACACGGACGCCCCCAGGGCATACCGCGCTCCGTGTCGACCCAAATGGCTGATATAAAACGGCTTATACCCTTTTGGCGCGGCCGTTGGCCTGGGCTGGTCTTCCGGATACATGTAATGCACGCCCCCCGCCCGCTCAATATCCACCATCATCTCCTCCCGGGTATTGTGCTCCGCCTGCATCCCATCCCCCACGGACCGGTCTTTCCCCGGTTTTGCACCCTCATTACATGTCTGTTGCGCCCGCATCTCTTCCCTCACGGTCGATGACTTCTCTGTCCCGTCACCCTGATACCCTTTATTGCCTATCTGTTGCGCCCGAAGGCCGGGGACCAGAGCCAGCCCGGTCACCATGATAATAAATAACCTCTTCATGGTTCCAAAATTAACGAATTACCCCCTCATTTCAAAACACCTCCCCGCCCGACATGCATCGCACTACGCATTATTGCCGTTTTTCGCGTAATGGCCTGTCCCGTTGGTCAAATGGTTACGCGTTTTAGGCGTTTTTTGCGTAATGCCCTGCCCCGTTGGTCAGATGGTTACTCGTTTTTGGCGTTTTTCGCGTAATGGTTAGTCCCATTGGTCAAATGGTTACGCGTTTTTCGGCGTTTTTTGCGTAATGCCCTGGCCCCGTTGGTCAGATGATTACGCGTTTTTGGCGTTTTTCGCGTAATGGTCCGTCCCGTTGGTCAAATGGTTACGCGTTTTCGGCGTTTTTCGCGTAATGGTCAGCCCCGTTGGTCAAATGGTTACGCGTTTTGAGGCAAAAACGCGTAACCCCCAGTCCGGGAGGAGCTTCGGCCGGGGTTAAGGTTGAGCTAAGTTGCGAAGGGTAAGCCTGTGCGCTATTGCAACAAAGCGCGATGCCATAACGTAAAAAAGCCCCTCCCCCGAGGGGAGGGGTTTCGGGTGGGGGCAACGTTGAGCAATAACGCTGCACGTTAGTGCAGCATAACCGTCAGCCCCGCCATGACGATGGAGACCATGCTCATGAGCTTGATGAGGATGTTGAGCGAGGGGCCGGAGGTGTCTTTGAAGGGATCGCCAACGGTGTCGCCCACCACGGTGGCATGGTGTGCGGCGGAGTTCTTGCCGCCGAAGTTGCCTTCTTCCACATACTTCTTGGCATTGTCCCAGGCGCCGCCCGAGTTGGCCAGGAAAATGGCCAGCACGAAGCCCGCTCCCAGACCGCCGGCCAGGAGGCCGATGACTCCGGCAGGCCCCAGGATGACCCCGACGAGCATGGGAACAATGATGGCCAGCAGCGACGGGAAAATCATCTCGTGCTGGGCCGCCTTGGTGGAGATGCGCACGCAGCTGGTGTAGTCCGGACGCTGTTTTCCTTCCAGGATGCCCGCAATCTCGCGGAACTGGCGGCGGACTTCCACCACCATCTTGGAAGCGGCCCGGCCCACGGCCTGCATGGTGAGGCCGCAGAAGAGGAAGGCCATCATGGAGCCGATGAAAATGCCCACCAGCACCATGGGGTTCATGAGGGTGATGTCGTAGTAATTGACGATATCCATGATGGACGCCCGCACCGTCTCCACCGTGGAGCCGCCCACCTCGATGGCCGTCTTGCCGATATGGCCCAGCCCAATCTTCAGTTCCTCGATGTAGGAGGCCAGGAGAGCCAGGGCGGTAAGGGCAGCGGAGCCGATGGCGAAGCCCTTGCCGGTGGCGGCGGTGGTATTGCCCAGGGAATCCAGGATGTCTGTCTTCTGCCGCACCGAGGGGTCCAGTTCGCTCATTTGGGCATTGCCGCCCGCATTGTCTGCGATGGGACCGTAAGCGTCTGTGGCCAAGGTGATTCCCAGCGTGGAGAGCATGCCCACGGCGGCGATGGAGATGCCGTAGAGACCCAGGCTCAGCGTGTCTACGCTATAGTGGAAGCCCGTGGCGAAACCATAGGCCAGCAGGATGGCCACCGCAATGGTAACCACCGGGACAGCCGTGGAACGCATGCCCAGGCCCACCCCGTTGATGACCACGGTGGCGGAACCCGTCTCGGCGCTTTCCGCCAGTTTCCGGGTGGGCTTGTAGGAATGCGAGGTGTAGTATTCGGTAATCTTGCCGATGATCACCCCCGCGCCCAGGCCGCTCACCACGCTGAGGGCCAGCTGCCACCAGTTGGGGAAGCCCAGCAGGTAGAACACCCCGAAGCTCAGGAGGGCGATGAGGATGGCGCTGAGGTTGGTGCCGCGGCTCAGCGAACCCAGCAGGTCCCGGAGCGAAGCACCTTCCTTGGTGCGTACTACGTAAATGCCTAAGATAGAAAGAAGTACGCCGATGGCGGCAATCATCATGGGTGCCAGCACCGCCCGCATCTGCACGGCGGTACCGTCCGAGAAGAAGGCCGATGCGCCAAGGGCCATGGTGGCAAGGATGCTGCCGCAGTAGCTCTCGTAGAGGTCTGCGCCCATGCCGGCCACATCGCCCACATTGTCCCCCACATTGTCCGCGATGGTGGCGGGATTCCGGGGATCGTCCTCCGGGATATCCTGCTCCACCTTGCCCACGATGTCGGCGCCCACGTCGGCCGCCTTGGTATAGATGCCGCCGCCCACGCGGGCGAAGAGCGCCTGGGTGGAAGCACCCATGCCGAAGGTGAGCATGGTGGTGGTGATGATGCCGAGCTTCTGGGCCATGCTGGCATCCTTCACGAAAATGTTGAGGAGGATGAACCAGAGGGCGATGTCCAGGAGGCCGAGGCCTACCACGGTGAGACCCATGACTGC
>JAEEGL010482309.1_pt1 | contig 24999 bp, 18 predicted proteins | sample 9134231 | NCBI WGS metagenome assembly JAEEGL01 (sample SAMN16246548, study PRJNA631951) | gut metagenome | biome: gut microbiome; feature: rumen; material: fiber-attached | host: Bos | place: Iran: Karaj | collected 2018-10 | reverse complement strand
GCGATTTTGCTGCGCCTTACGTTTGTTCTATTATAGCATATTACACAGCAAAAAGCAAGCTAGGAGTATTAATTATTCTTTCACGGTTCGTATCCGGAGAGCTTTAAATCAATACAAGCGGGCGCTGCCCGCCTTTAGATCAATGGAGGCGGGGGCTGCCCGCTGACGCAAAAAAACAGGAACCGGCACTGTGTCGGTTCCCGTTGAATCTTTATGATATACGATCATTTCCGGTATTTGTCCATGACATCGCAGAAATCGAATGTCGCAAAATAATCTGCCGGCGTTTCGGCACGGCGAATCATCTTCACGCTGCCGTCCTCACAGAGCAACAGTTCCGCAGAACGCAGCTTTCCGTTATAATTATAGCCCATGGAAAAGCCGTGCGCACCGGCATCGTGAATATACAGCAGATCGCCGATCTCCACAGGCGGCAGCATCCGGTCAATCGCAAATTTATCGTTATTCTCGCAAAGTCCGCCCGTCACATCGCAGAGATAGGTACACGGTTCATCTTCCTTGCCGAGTACCGTGATATGATGATACGCACCGTACATCGCCGGACGCATCAGGTTCGCCGCACACGCATCGCATCCGACATATTCCTTATAAATATGCTTCTGATGCAACACCCGTGTCACCAGTGCGCCATACGGACCGAGCATGAATCTGCCCATTTCCGTGAAAATGGCGACGTCGCCGAGCCCTGCCGGAACCAGTATTTCCTCGTACACCTTCCGGACGCCCTCACCGATTGCCAGAATATCATTCGGCGTCTGATCCGGCTTGTACGCAATGCCGACACCGCCGGAGAGATTGATAAACCGGATATCCGCGCCGGTCTCCTGTTTCAGATCAGCTGCAAGCTGGAACATCTGCTTTGCAAGCGTCGGATAATATTCATTCGTCACAGTATTCGAGGCAAGAAATGCATGAATGCCGAAATGCTTTGCGCCCTTCTGCATCAGCTTACGGAAGCCCTCAAACATCTGCTCGCGCGTGAAGCCGTATTTTGCATCCTGCGGCTTATCCATAACAAATGTCGAAATCTTGAAATCGCCGCCTGCATTGAACCGGCAGCAGATTGTTTCCGGAATGCCTGTCAGCTGATCGAGATAGTCAATATGGGTCAGATCATCGAGATTGATGTACGCGCCGAGCTGATAGGCAAGCTGATAATCCGCCGCGGGCGTGACATTCGACGAAAACATAATATCACTGCCGGAAAAGCCGCAGGCATCCGCCATTTGCAGCTCGGTCAGCGAGGAGCAGTCCACGCCGCAGCCCTCCTCCTGCAATATTTTGAGGATAAACGGATTCGGCGTCGCCTTGACGGCAAAATACTCGCGGTAGCCCTTGTTCCACGCAAATGCCTGCTTCACAAGCCGTGCATTTTCACGGATGCCGCGCTCGTCATAAATATGAAACGGCGTCGGATACTGCGCAGCGATTTCCTCTGCCTGTGATTTTGTGATAAACGGTACTTTTTTCATTTCCTTACTCCTTACAAATGCGGTCAATTTCCGCAGTCTGTGCGTTCCGCATCAAATAATCATGTCAGAATGCGTATGCTGTCACTGCAAAGCAGCCAGATAAGCCGCAGCCTTTTCGACGGTCTCCCGCGTGCCGAATGACGAGAACCGCAGCCAGCCCTGCCCTGCCGTACCGAAGCCGACGCCCGGTGTTCCGGCAATGCCGTAGGTATTCAGCAGATAATCAAAATACGCCCATGAATCGGCGAGATTCGGGCACTGCATCCAGACATACGGCGCATTCTCACCGCCGACCGAATGAATCCCCGCCTTTGTCAGCGCCGCCTTGATGATCCGCGCATTTTCCATATAATAATCAATATCCTGATGCACCGCCGCTAGTCCCTCATCCGTGAAGACCTTTGCCGCAGCACGCTGTATAATATACGAGGTGCCGTTGTATTTTGTCGCCATGCGGCGGAACCACATGTCATGCAGCGACGCTTCAAATTGCAGTGTGCGCGGGACAACCGTCCAGCCGCAGCGGACACCCGTGAAGCCTGCGGTCTTCGAGAGCGAATTGATTTCGATTGCACAGGTCTCTGCACCTTCGATCTCGAAGATACTGTGCGGAAGTGCAGGGTCGCGGATATATGCCTCATATGCCGAATCAAACAAAATCAATGCGTGATTCTTCTGCGCATATGCAACCCATTCGACAAGCTGTTCCTTCGTATAAACCGCACCGGTCGGATTGTTCGGCGAGCAGAGATAAATGATATCCGCATGAACCTGCTCCGACGGCATCGGCAGGAAGCCGTTTTCCTTTGTACCGTCTGCAAAAATCACACGGCGTCCGGACATAATGCTCGTATCGTAGTAAACCGGATATACCGGATTCGGAAGCAGCACGGTATTATCCGCATCAAACAGATCGCAGAGATTGCCGAGATCACATTTTGCGCCGTCGCTGATGAATACATCCTCCGCATCGACCGCAATGCCGCGCTTCTGATAATACGCCGCAATCGCTTCACGGAGAAACGGCTCGCCCTGCTCGGCACCGTAGCCGTGAAAGGTCTCTGCATGGGACATTTCCTCCGCAGCCGCTTTCATTTCATCGGTGATAATCTTCGCCAGCGGACGGGTCACATCGCCGATGCTGAGTTTTAACAGTTCACGTTCCGGATTTGCTGCCTGAAACGCACGAATGCGCTTTGCAACCTCCGAAAACAGATAATTCTGCTCTAATTCGAGCGCATGATGATTCACTTTCATACTTCACACCTCAATTTCTCCGCTGAAAATAAGCACCGCTTCACCGGTCATTGTGACCGTATTTTCGGAATAACGAACGATCAGATCGCCGCCGTTCAGGTGCACCGTGACGTCGGTATCCGGCTTGCAGAAGCCGTTTTTCACCGCTGCCGCGACCGTCGCGCAGGCGCCCGTACCGCATGCCATTGTCTCGCCGGAACCGCGTTCCCAGACGCGCATCCGCAGCGTGTGATCGTCAATGACCTGCACAAACTCCGTATTCACCTGCTCCGGAAACGCCGGATGATGCTCGAATTCCGGACCGACCGCCGCAAGATCGAGCAGCTCGGGATTATCGCCGAATACGACGCAGTGCGGGTTGCCCATGGATACACAGGTGACGGTATACGATTTTCCGCTGATGGTCAGCGGCGCTGCGATCATCTCAGTTGCCGCAAACTGCACCGGAATCTGTTTCGTATCAAAAATCGCTTTGCCCATATCAACCGATGCGCGCGTGACCAAGCCGTTCTGCGTTGTAACCGTCACAGTCCGCAGACCGCTTTTCGTCTCAATCACAATCTCCTTTTTCGGGCAGATTCCGTTGTCATAGAGATATTTTGCGACGCAGCGAATTGCATTGCCGCACATATTTCCTTCACTGCCGTCCAGATTGAACATCCGCATTTTCGCATCCGCACAGTCGGAGCTTTCGATCAGAACCAGTCCGTCGCCGCCGATGCCGAAATGACGGTCAGATAATTGAACAGACAGTGATTCGGGCGCAGATATGCGCTTTTCCATACAGTTGACATAGATATAATCATTGCCGCAGCCGTGCATTTTCACAAACGGAATACGGCGCTTTGCCGTGCGCAGAGAATTCATGTTCATCAGCTCCACATTGGAATCCCGATAGCCCGTGTGCAGGCAGTTTGCAACTGCTGCCGCGGTATCGGTGCAGGTCAGACACGGAATGCCGAGCTCGACCGCCTTCTTGCGAATCTTCGCACCGTCACGGGCAGCCATGCGTGCATTCGCATCCGTCGATACAATATAGCGGATCGTGCCGTTTTCCATCAGCGTAAAGGTTTCAGTATCGCCGGAATGCAGCTTCTTCAATTTGTACACTGAAAGACCGGCTTTTTCCAGCGCATCCGCAGTCCCCTCCGTCGCGTACAATTTGAAATCAAGTCTTGCGAATTTCCGCGCAATTTCGACGATATCCGGTTTATCCGCATCGCAGACCGTCAGAAGAACGCCGTTTGATTTTTTGCCGTTTTCTTCGAGTCTGTAGCCCGCCGCACGAAGCCCTTTGTAGAGCGCTTCGGTCAGCGTTTTGCCGATGCCGATGACCTCGCCGGTCGATTTCATTTCGGGTCCTAACTGCGATTCGCCGCCGATTTTCTGGAACGAGAAAACCGGAACCTTGACTGCGGTAAACGGCGGTGTTTTGTAGTAGCCAGTGCCGTATTCCATTTCACTGAGCCGCTCGCCGAGGCAGACGCGCATCGCACAGTCACAGAGCGGCAGACCCGTCAGCTTGCTCATAAACGGAACCGTTCTCGACGCCCGCGGATTGACCTCAATCACATACAGCGACTGTCCTTTGACAATATATTGCAGATTGATCAGTCCGACCGCATGCAGTCCGAGACAGATTTTCTTCGTATCTGTGATGATTTTCTTTCGCATATCATCATCAATATGTACCGGCGGGCAAATTGCGATCGAGTCACCGGAATGCACGCCGGTCCGCTCAATATGCTCCATGATGCCCGGGATGAGGATATCGGTACCGTCACAGATCGCATCGACCTCAATCTCCGTGCCGCGGATGTACTGGTCAATCAGCACAGGGTTGTCGATGCCGTCCTCAAGAATATGCTGCATGAACGCATATACGTCGTTTTCTTCAAATGCAATGTTCATATTCTGACCGCCGAGCACATAGGACGGACGAACCAGAACCGGCAGTCCGAGCGTTTTCACGGCGTCCGCAGCTTCGTCCAGCGTGTTGACCGTGCAGCCGCGCGGACGTTCGATTTGCAGCGATTCCAGCAGCGCATCAAACCGCTCGCGGTCCTCCGCCAGGTCGATGCTGTCCGCCGTCGCGCCGAGCAGCTTGTATCCGGCTTCCTCAATCGTGCGCGCAAGCCGGATCGCGGTCTGTCCGCCGAATGCCGTCACAACGCCGACAGGCTGTTCAAGATCCAGAATCGAGAGCACATCCTCCGGCGTCAGCGGTTCAAAATACAGACGGTCGGCAGTATCAAAATCAGTCGAAACCGTCTCCGGATTGTTGTTGATCAGCACAACCTCATAGCCTGCATTTTTCAGCACCTGCACGCAGTGCACCGCCGAATAATCGAACTCAATACCCTGCCCGATCCGGATCGGACCGCTGCCGAGCACGACGACTGTCTGATGCGCCCGACCGCTGAGAAAATGCGCAGCTTCGTTAGATTCCGGCATCGCATCCGGCTGATACACGCCGTAGAAATACGGCGTTTCCGCTGCAAATTCTCCGGCGCAGGTATCGACCATGCGATAAACCGGACGAATTCGTTTTGCGGGCAGATCGTGATTTGAAATCGCTTTAACCGTCGTATCCGGATATCCGAAGCGCTTTGCAGTACGGTACAATTCGTCTGTCAGCGGCTCTGCTTCAAGTTTACATTCTGTTTTGATTAAGGTTGCAATTTTGCTGAGGAACCATGCGTCAATCTTCGATAATGCGTGGATTTCAGCAACAGTCATACCCCGCCGGAAACACTCAGAAACAGCGAACAACCGAATATCATCCGCATGAATCAGATGTTCCCGCAGTTCATCATCTGAAACACTGCGCAGATCACGAACCAGCAGCGCACTGTGCTTGACTTCCGCGCCGCGCAGCGCTTTCAGCAGCGCCGATTCAAAGGTATCGGAGATCGCCATGACCTCGCCGGTCGCCTTCATCTGCGTACCGAGACGATGCGATGCACCGGCAAATTTCTCAAACGGGAACTTCGGCATCTTGACCGCAACATAATCCAAAGCAGGCTCAAAGGAAGCGGTCGTTTTGCCGGTGACTTTGTTTGCAATTTCATATAAACGGTAACCGACGGCGATCTTTGCTGCAACCTTTGCAATCGGATAACCGGTCGCCTTCGATGCAAGCGCAGAGGAACGCGATACACGCGGATTGACCTCAATGACGGCATATTCAAACGAATCCGGATTCAGCGCAAACTGGCAGTTGCAGCCGCCTTCAATTTTCAGTACCTCCGCGATTTTCAGTGCGGCAGTACGCAGCATCTGATACTCTTTGTCCGAAAGCGTGACAGCCGGTGCAATGACAATCGAGTCACCGGTATGAATGCCGACCGGATCAAAATTCTCCATGGAACAAACGGTGATTTTATTGCCGTCTGCGTCGCGTACGATCTCAAATTCAATCTCCTTCCAGCCCGCAATACAGCGTTCCACAAGGATCTGATGAATCGGTGAAAGACGCAGACCGTTCTCCGCAATATTGTCAAATTCTTCCGGCGTATCCGCGATGCCGCCGCCCGTTCCGCCGAGCGTGAATGCCGGACGGATGATCACCGGATAACCGATCTCCGCAGCGATCTGCCGCGCCGTATCCATGTCCTCCGCAATCCCCGACGGAATGCAGGGCTGCCCGATGCTGTCCATCGTTTCCTTAAACAGCTTGCGATCCTCCGCGCGCGCGATTGTCTCAGGATTTGCACCGAGCAGCCGGATGCCGTGCTTCGCCAGAAAGCCGCTTTCTGCAAGCTCCGCGCAGAGATTCAGTCCGGTCTGACCGCCAAGTCCCGAGAGAATACTGTCCGGCTTTTCTTTCAGGCAGATGCGCTTGATGACCTCCGTTTTCAAAGGCTCCATATAAATTTTATCGGCAATCTGGCTGTCCGTCATGATCGTCGCAGGATTGGAATTGACCAACACGACCTCGATGCCGTCCTCTTTCAGCGCGCGGCATGCCTGTGTGCCGGAATAGTCAAATTCTGCCGCCTGACCGATCACAATCGGACCGGAGCCAATGACGAGCACCTTATGAATATCACGATTCAGCGGCATTTCTGCACCTCCATAGTCTCCAAGAACTCATCGAAAATGAACGCTGTATCCTGCGGTCCGGCACAAGCCTCCGGATGAAACTGCACCGATAATGCCGGAATCTTTTTGTAACGAAGCCCTTCACATGTGTTGTCATTGATGTTGACATACAGCAGATCTGCTGTATCGCTGCAATGCGCGTCATTTGGATTATATTGCACCTGATAGCCGTGATTCTGCGTTGTCACCGCCATGCGGTTTGTTTGCAGATCGCGTACCGGCTGATTTGCGCCGCGGTGTCCGAATTTGAGCTTTGCGGTCGGAATGCCGTTCGCCAGTGCGAGAAGCTGATGCCCGAGACAGATTGCCATGATCGGGATATTCAGCGTCATAATTTTCTGTAGCTCTGCGATGATCTCCGGATTATCCGCCGGATTGCCTGCACCGTTAGAAAGCATGATGCCGTCCGGATGCAATGCCGCAATATCCTCGCATTTTGTATATGCCGGAAGGACGGTAACGCGGCAGCCGCGATTCACAAGCTCCCTTGCGATATTTGATTTCGCACCGTAATCAAGCAGTGCCACATGATATGCTGCATCTGCTTCGCCGAGCGTATATGCCGTTTCACAGGTCGTATTCTTCACCGCATCCGTCACACGATATGCGCGTATTTTCGATAAATCCGCTTCATCCGGTGAATTGCAGATCATGCCGTTCATTGTACCGTGATCTCTGAGTACGCGCGTTAATGTTCGCGTGTCCACGCCGGTCAGCGCGGGAATCTGCTGTTCCGCAAGCCAATCGGCGAGCTTTCCCTTGCAGCGGAAATTTGACGGCGCATCGCAAATCTTCGAAGCAATATAAGCAAATAAAAACGGTTTACGGGATTCAAAATCCTCCGGTATCACGCCGTAATTTCCGATCAGCGGAAAGGTCTGCACAACTGCCTGACCGTAATAACTCGGGTCGGTCAGTGTTTCGAGATACCCGTTCATACCGGTCGCAAAGACAATCTCCGCAGTCACATTCTCACAGGAACCACACCGGATGCCGGGAAAGATCATGCCGTTTTCAAGTACCAGAAAGCCCTTACATCTATCCATACCGTTCATTTCCTCACTCCTGATGTTACACGGCGAGCCGCATTGCTGAATGCAATGCGGCACCGCAAGATTCTTATAATTTTATACGCTGTAAAGCAGGTCTGCGTAGGTCGGGAACGGCTGATACTGCTTCGCCATCATCGGCTCGAGCTGATCGGCAGCAGCACGGAGTTCGTTCATTGCCGGAATGATCGTATCGCGGCAGTAGTAGGACGGATGCTCGTTGTCATAGAGTCCGATCATGACGCTCTCGAGCGCCTCGGTCTTTGCGGCAATCTCGTCCGTCAGCGCGCTGATCCGGCTGATCAGATCCGTTTCCGCTGCGCCCTGTACGCCGAGCGATTTCTTTTCCAGCGCGTATTTTGTGAGCGACTGACCGTATGCAAATGCTGCCGGAAGAATCTGCGTGCGAGCCATGTCGATCATGGTATTTGCTTCGATTGCGATGAGCTTCGTGTAGTTTTCGAGGAGAATGTCCTTGCGCGAAACAATCTCACTGTGATTGTAAACGCCGAATTTCTTGAACAGTGCGACATTCTTTTCCGTTGCAAATGCGTGCATTGCATCAGCGGTTGTGCGGAGATTGAGCAATCCGCGGCGCTCTGCCTCAGCAACCCATTCCTCAGAATAATTGTTGCCGTTGAAGATGATTCTGCCATGAGATTTCAGCGTATCAGCGAGGATATTCTGAACCTCTGCGGCTGCATCGGATGCTTTCTCCAGACGCTCTGCAAAGTTGCAAAGTGCTTCTGCAAAGATCGTATTCAGTGCGATATTTGTATCTGCGATCGAGTTCTCCGAGCCGAGCATACGGAACTCGAACTTGTTGCCGGTAAATGCCATCGGCGAGGTACGGTTGCGGTCGCCGGAATCCTTCTTGAAATCGGGAAGCACATGTACGCCGGTTGCGAAGGTCTCACGGTGAACGGTCTCATCTCTGCCCTCTGCCGCAGCCTCGAGCTGAATCTGCAAATCATTGCCGAGATAGACCGAAACGATTGCAGGCGGTGCTTCATTTGCACCGAGACGGTGGTCATTGCCCGCCGATGCGACCGACATACGAAGCAGGTCCTGATGCTCGTCTACAGCGGAAACAACTGCTGCGACCATGAGCAGGAACAGGCGCTTGCGCTCCGGTGTCTTGCCCGGTGCAAAGAGGTTGATGCCGGTATCGGTCGAGAGCGACCAGTTGTTGTGCTTGCCGCTGCCGTTGACGCCTGCGAACGGCTTTTCGTGGAGCAGGCACATCAGACCGTGCTTTTCCGCGACCTTCTTCATGATCTCCATGGTAAGCTGATTGTGGTCGCAGGCGACGTTCATTGTGGTGTATACCGGAGCGAGCTCATGCTGTGCCGGTGCGACCTCATTGTGCTCGGTTTTTGCGTAAATACCGAGCTTCCAGAGCTCCTCGTTCAGCTCCTTCATGAATGCCTGCACGCGCGGACGGATGACACCGAAATAGTGGTCTTCCATTTCCTGACCCTTCGGCGCTTTTGCACCGAACAGCGTTCTGCCGGTGAAAATGATATCCTTGCGCTTCTTTGCCAGTTCACGGTCAATGAGGAAGTATTCCTGCTCCGGACCGACCGTTCCGCTGACACGCTGTACATTCTCAAAGCCGAGCAGATGCAGCACCTTGACTGCCTGCTCGCTGACGGCTTCCATGGAACGCAGCAGCGGCGTTTTCTTATCGAGCGCCTCGCCGCTGTAGGAATAAAATGCGGTCGGAATGCACAGGCTGTTTTCCTTGATGAATGCATAGGATGTCGGGTCCCATGCTGTATAGCCGCGCGCCTCAAAGGTTGCACGCAGACCGCCCGACGGGAACGAAGATGCATCCGGCTCGCCCTTGATCAGCTCCTTACCGGAGAATTCGAGGATTGCGCCGCCGTTGCCGTCCGGTGTGAGGAAGCTGTCATGCTTCTCTGCGGTGATGCCGGTCATCGGCTGGAACCAGTGCGTATAGTGTGTTGCACCGTTCTCCACAGCCCATTCCCGCATCGCGCTTGCGACCACATCCGCGACGGTCGGGTCGATATCCTTGCCGTTTGCAATGGTCTCATGCAGGGATTTGTAGACCGCCTTCGGCAGGCGCTCCTGCATCACGGCATCGTTAAAGACGAGGCTTCCGAATACATCAGTCGGTTTCATAATAATACATCCTTTCTGCGGCGGGCTGAACCCGCAGCCATTGAATTAAAAGCTCTCCGGTTGGAAAGTAAAGCGCTTACAGTTCCTGTATCACCGTTTCCGCGCGAAAACGGGATTTCGGACAAATAAAAAAACAGCAACGGCATTTCGGGAATCTTCCCGAAGCAGCGCCATTGCTGTTTTCTGTGTTACATGATAGCACATTTTTTCGTGATTGTCAAGAGTCTGACAGAAATTTCACAAGGTTTGACAGATTGCCCAGAGTATCTTAATGATTCTCATAGGTTTTTAGGATATTTTCCGCAGCAGTGCGTTTGGATATCCGCTGATTCATCGCCTGCTGCTCGATATATTTATGCGCCTGCTCCTCCGTCATACCGAGATACTGGATCAGTGCATATTTCGCGCGGTTGACAATACGCAGGTCGATCAGCTTGATTTGCAGACGCTGATTTTCCTGCGACATGATCTGCGTTCGCGCATATGCCGATGCCGCGTCATAGAGTGCCTGATGAAACGAGGTATGCGGAAACGGTCTGCCGAGGACAAAGATACCTGCCGGTTCGAGCGACTGCCGGAATTCCGGCTCCTGCTCATTTTTTACGACAGCTATCACAGAGGACGGCGTATTTTCCGCGAGATCGCTTGCAAGCTCGGTGCCGCATTCATCCGAAAGCGGAATATTGATCAGCACAACCGCACATCGGCTGCCCATCATTTTTTGACGCGCTTCCGTGCAGGAATCCGCACAGCCGGTCACGGTAAAATCACCGTCGGGCAAATTCTCGCGCACATAGCGATGAAAATTCTCGTTCGAGGAAATGACGAAAACCTCTTTCTGCGCAAAGCGTGTCAGCATGAGCCGTCACTCCGTATACGCATCAAACAGATGCGCAGGCAGAGACGCCTTCATAAATTCACTTGCTGCTGCAAGATCCCGCGCAGTCCGCAGATCGGCGGGCAGTCTGGGAAATTGACCCGCGGTTTCCGCAGTAGCATCCAGCAGATTCTGATTGCAGGGCGGCGGCGATGTCAGACCGCGCAGAATGCCGTCGAGACCGGCGCGAATCACGAGCGCAAACGCAAGATACGGATTGCAGGATGCATCCGGTGAGCGCAGCTCCATGCGCTGATGTGAGGCGTCCGCAGCCGGAATACGGATCAGCTGCGAGCGGTTGTTCGGCGACCAAGAAACACGGTTCGGCGCCTTGTCCTTACCGAGCCGCGCATAGGATTCCGCAAGCGGATTCAGCACGGTGGTCATTTCCGGCGCATGCGCAAGCAGACCTGCCATAAACGAACAGAGCACAGATTCCTCCGGAACTGTGCCGTCCGAAATACGCGCAAGCGAAATATTGATATGGAACCCGTTACCTGCTTCGCCTTCCATCGGCTTCGGCGAGAAGGATGCCCAGAGCCCGTTCCTTGCGGCGACCGTGCTGACAACCTGCTTGAACGTCACGACATTGTCCGCGGCGCTCAGTGCATTGCTGTAGCGGAAGTCAATCTCATTCTGACCCGGTCCCTGCTCATGATGCGAGCGCTCTGGCTGAATACCCATTGTTTCAAGTGTCTGGCAGATTTCTCTGCGGACATTTTCGCCGCCGTCCGCCGGTGCAATATCAAAATATCCGGCACGGTCCAGCGGAATGTCCGTCGGATTCCCTGTTTCATCGAGCTTAAAGAGATAGAATTCGCATTCCGCGCCGATATCACAGCGCAGATCATGCTCCGCCAGAAGCTGCTCTGTATCGGCAAGAAATCTGCGGCAATCCGCAGAAAACGGTGTGCCGTCCGGATTCCGGATCTCACAGAATAAGCGTGCAACGCCGCCTCTGGACGGTCTCCACGGCAGCAGCGTCATCGTTGCCGCATCCGGAAACAGAAACAGATCGGAATGCGACGGATCGCGGAATCCTGCAATCGAAGACGCATCAAATGCGATGCCCTTTTCAAATGCACGCGCCAGCTCCGATGCCTGCACGGAGATATTTTTCTGCACGCCGAACACATCGCAAAATGCAAGACGCACGAATTTGATATCACTGCTTTCAATCAGCTCCGCGGCTTCACGCTGCGAAACATTCATCATAGAACCACATCCTCTCTCCAGTATCATAACATATCCGGACTGTTTTTGTCAACCGTGAATTTTTCGTTCAAAGCGATCCTTCGCTTCATCATCCTCCACGGCGGTCGGATAGTCGCCGGTAAAGCATGCCGTGCAGATGCCGTCGGATTCCGCAAGCTGCGGCAGCGCTTCAAGCGGCAGAAATCCGAGCGAATCCGCGCCGATCATCTGCGCAATTTCCTCCGTCGTATGATGATTTGCAATCAGATTCTCCTCGGAATCAATGTCTGTTCCGTAATAGCACGGATGCAGAAACGGCGGCGCAGAAACACGGAAATGAATCTCTTTCGCACCGGCTTTTCTCAGCAGCGTGACAATGCGGCGGCTGGTTGTGCCGCGGACAATCGAATCGTCAATCAGGACGATGCGCTTGCCTGCGACGGTCTCACAGATCGGGCTCAGTTTGAGCTGTACGCCGCTGTCGCGCAGGGACTGCGACGGTGCAATAAATGTCCGTCCGATGTATTTGTTTTTGATCAGACCGATGCCGTACGGGATACCGGATGCTTCTGCAAATCCGAGCGCGGCATCGAGTCCCGAATCCGGCACGCCGATCACGACATCCGCATCCGCCGGATTGGCTTGGGCAAGCAATGCGCCCGCCTTTTTGCGTGCTGCATGAACGGAAACACCGTCCAGAACCGAATCAGGGCGGGCAAAATAAATATACTCAAAAATACAGGTGCGCTTCGGCTCCGTACCGGTAAATCTGCGGTCGGACTGCATCTGCCCGTCCGGCGTCAGCACGATCATTTCTCCCGGTTCCATATCGCGCAGAAATTCCGCACCGACGGCATGCAGCGCACAGCTTTCCGATGCGAATACAAGACCGCCGTCTGCCCGCCTGCCGATACAGAGCGGACGGAAACCGTGCGGATCACGCACCGCAATCAGCTTCTGCGCAGACATGACAATCAGCGAAAATGCACCCTCAAGCTGCGGCACGGCAAGGCGCACGGCATCCTCAATCGAATCCGTTTGCAGCCGCGCCTGCGTAATCAGATAGGCAATGATCTCCGTGTCACTAGTTGTATGAAAAATCGCGCCGCGCTGCTCTAATACGCTGCGCAGACGCCCCGCATTGCTGAGATTGCCGTTGTGAACGAGCGCCATTTTGCCCTTCCGGTGATTGACCTCCATCGGCTGACAGTTGCGGACCAGATTGCCGCCGGTCGTGCCGTAGCGCACATGCCCGACTGCCATGGTACCGTGTGAAAAGCCGGAGAGAACCTGCGGCGTGAAGACATGATCGACAAGCCCCAGATCCTTATGCGTTGTGAATACACCGTCATCATTGACCGTGATGCCTGCGCCCTCCTGCCCGCGGTGCTGCAAGGCGAATAAACCGCAGTAGGTAAGATGTGCAAGGTCCTCCGGCTGCGGCGTCATGATGCCGAACACGCCACATTCCTCGTGCAGCTTGTCCGAAGCGGATATCCGCCCGCTTTCTTCGTGCATATTATTCATATGATTCACCCATGGACGCCGCGACCAGACCGACAAACAGCGGATGCGGCTTGTTCGGGCGGCTCTTGAATTCGGGATGATACTGCACGCCGACATAGAACGGCAGCTCGCTGAGCTCGACGGTTTCGACGAGATTGCCGTCCGGCGAGGTACCGCTGATGCAGAGTCCCGCCTCCGTCAGCACATCACGGAATGCGTTGTTGAATTCATAGCGGTGACGGTGCCGCTCGGCGATATGCGGCTGATGATAACAGCGCATCATCGTCGTATCCTCCGCAATGACACAGGGATAGCTGCCGAGCCGGAGTGTGCCGCCCTTGTCAATGCTGTCCGACTGCCCGTCCATGAAATCAATCACCTTATGCGCACATTCAGGGGCAAATTCACCCGAATGCGCATCGGTCAAGCCTGCCGCATGCCGCGCAAATTCTATGACCGCAATCTGCATGCCGAGACAGATGCCGAGGTACGGTTTTTTATGTGTTCTCGCGTATTTTGCTGCGGTAATCATGCCCTCGATGCCGCGCGCGCCGAAGCCGCCGGGAATCAGAATTCCGTCAACGCTTCCGAGCATTGCATCTGCATTTTCACCGGTAATCTGCTCCGAGTCGATCCAGTCGATCTGCACATCCGCGCCGAGCTGATAGCCCGCATGATGCAGCGCCTCCGCAACGGATAAATATGCATCATGCAGCTGCACATATTTGCCGACCAGCCCGATTGTGACCTTTTTGCGCGGTGAACGGATACGCTGACAGAGCGCCTCCCATTCGGTGAGATCGGGCGCCGGTGTCTGCAAATTGAGCTCGCGGCAGACAATCTCCGAAAGATGTGCCTTTTCGAGCATCAGCGGCGCTTCATAGAGATTCGGAAGCGTCTGATTCTCGATCACGCAGTCCGGCTTGACATTGCAGAAATGCGCAATTTTCGTGAAAATACTGCTGTCGGTAATCGGTTCGTCGGTACGCAGAACAATGATATCCGGTGAGATGCCGAAGCCCTGCAATTCCTTGACGGAATGCTGTGTCGGCTTGGATTTGTGCTCGCCCGATGCCTTGAGATACGGCACGAGCGTCACATGGATATAGAGCGTATTTTCGCGTCCGACCTCGTGACCTAACTGCCGGATCGCCTCGAGAAACGGCTGGCTTTCGATATCACCGGTCGTGCCGCCGATCTCCGTGATGACAACATCTGCATTTCCCTTTTCGCCGACGCTGTAAATGAAATGCTTGATCTCATCGGTAATATGCGGAATGATCTGCACGGTGCGTCCGAGATACTCGCCGCGGCGCTCCTTTTGCAGCACATTGGCATAGACCTTGCCGGTTGTGAGATTGGAAAAGCGGTTTAAGTCCTCGTCAATAAATCGCTCATAATGTCCGAGATCGAGGTCTGTTTCGGCGCCGTCCTCGGTGACATAGACCTCGCCGTGCTGATAGGGGCTCATCGTGCCGGGATCGACATTGATATACGGGTCGAGCTTCTGCGCAGCGACCTTCAGTCCGCGGCTTTTCAGCAATCTTCCGAGCGATGCCGCCGTGATGCCCTTGCCGAGCCCCGACACCACACCGCCGGTCACAAAAATATACTTTGTCACAATACACCCTCCGGATCTGAATCATACGGAGTGAGGAGATAGGAGGTAGGTGCTGCGGTTTGATTGTTCATAATCAATCATCGCGCAGCGAAACCATATCTCCTGTCTCCTCACTTCTCACTCCTCACTAATTTGCAACGTACATCTGCTTATAGGGATTGCCGCTGTCCGGCGTCACGAGCGTAAACGGCGCATTCAGAATCTCATCGGGATCCCCGCCGAAATGGGCGCAGTATTCCTCCACAAAGCCGCGGATTTCTTCGAGCTCCTCCGCCGATGCGATGCGGTGATGCACCTGATGCGGGAAGTGAATGCCCTCGCAGTCCGAGCGCAGGAACAGCTTGCCGCCGTGCATTCCGGTACACGGGAAATTGCTGACAATCGGACGCTCACCGCCGGAAAGTCCGAGCACGATAATCAAGCCGCCCGCCTGATATTCGCCGAGAAAGCTGCCCGTTCTGCCGCCGATCACCATGACAGGCACCTTGTCCTGATATGCCTTCATATGAATGCCCGCACGGTATCCGGCATTGCCCTGCACAAAGATTTTGCCGCCGCGCATCGCATAGCCTGCCGCGTCGCCGATATTGCCGTGGACGATGATCTCGCCCTCATTCATCGTATCACCGACGGCATCCTGTGCATTGCCGAAGGTCTCGATGACCGTACCGTTCAGATACGCGCCGAGCGCATTGCCCGCAATGCCCTTAATCTGCACATGCTTGCCGGATGTACCCGCCGCAAGAAAGCGCTGTCCGATGCAGCCTGTCAGCGTAATATCGCTGTCTGCGGTCTGCCGCATCTGCTCATTGACCTCGGAAAAGCTCATTTCCGATACATTCAGTTCCATTCAGACCGCTCCTTTCAATACTTTATCGCGGTATGCGCTGCCCAGTGCCGAGAGCTGCGGTTCGATTCTGAGTCTGTCAAAATCAACCGACGAAAGCGGCGTTTTGTTCCGGATCAGCGCAGTATAAATACCCGTCCGGTGCATATGTCCGAGCAGCATAAAGCCGGTCAGCCTGTCATCCTTGACGAACAGGCGCTTGATATGGTTTTCATCCGATTCTTCGTACATTTCGCAGCCCTCCGGCTGTGCGCCCGCAGTGTGGCAGTGGAAGCCGAAAAAGCCGATGCTGTTCATCGGGATCGCGTTGTCAAAGACCGCTTCGCCGCCTGCCATATTGACGCCTGCGGTATGCCCCTGCATGTATGCATTCGGCATCAGCGCCATGACCTTGACCGTATCCGACGAGATATCATGATACTCTGTGCAGTCGCCTGCCGCATAGATATCCGCAAGACTTGATCTGCAAGCATCATCAACAACAATGCCGCGGCTTACATTTCCGCCTGCATCCTTCACAAGCGCCGTATTCGCACGGACGCCGACCGCCAGCACCAGCACATCAAAATCAAGCGCTGTGCCGTTCTGCATGGTCACATGATTGCCGCTGAATTCCTTTGCGCTTGTCCCGAGAATGAACGAAATGCCGTTCTGTTCCAGATGCTTCTGCATCATCGCAGCGCATTTGTCATCGAGAATCGACGAGAGCACGCGCGGCGCAAGGTCGCAGACCGTGATCTGCTTCACACGGCTGTGCAGACCCTCCGCACATTTCAATCCGATCAGACCGGCACCGATAATCAGCACTTTGCTCTCCGACGTGACCGCCTGTTCCAGTGCAAGCGAATCGTCAATCGTCATGAAATTGAACTTGTTCTGTACCGTTTCAAGTCCCTGCATCGGCGGGACAAACGGAGAAGAACCGGTGCAGCAGCAGAGCGCGTCATAGCTGAGTGTGTCGCCGTTATCAAGCGTGACTTTTTTTGCATCCTTGTCCACTGCGCTGACTGTTCTGCCGTATAAAACATCTGCTTTGTGATCTTCATAAAACGATTCCGGACGATAGTGCATCCGCTGCAAATCCGTCTTGTTTTCGAGATAATAGGAGATCAGCGGACGGCAGTAAACCGGATGCTTCTCCGCAGAAATGACCGTAATTCTGCCCTCTGCATCGACGGAACGGATGCCCTCGATACAGCCGGCAGCCGCAACGCCGTTGCCTATGATAACATACTGTTTCATTCCGCATCACCCCTGTCTTCATACACGATTGCGCCGTTCGGACAGCCCTTGACGCAGGCAGGCGAACCGCAGGTATTCTTCATGCAAAGCTCGCATTTCTGCGCGACGCCTCTGCCGTCCTCGACGACCGCACCGTAGGGACATACCAGCACACAGGTCAGACATCCGACGCATTTGCTGTGGTCAATTTCGATCACGCCGTCCTTTTTGGAGAGCGCACCGGCAATGCAGCTTTTCACACAGATCGGGTCCTTGCAGTGGCGGCAGGAGACCGCGTAGGTCACGCCGTTTTCATCCTGCTCGACCTGAATGCGCGGATAGATCGTTTTGCCGCGCAGCGCCTTGACCATATCCGTCATGCCGGAATTGGCAAACGCGCAGTTATATTCGCACAAATGGCACCCGAGGCACCATTCCTCTTTGACATAGATTCGTTTCATATTTTACGCCCCCGCCTTACTCACCTGCATGTGAGATTCCGAGAATCTCAAGTTCCTTTTCGGTCAGCCCGACGCCGCGCAGCATCAGACGGTTTCCGCGCAGAGCCTCGATGGAATTGATGCCCATGCCGCCCATGAGCTCCTTGATCTCATGCCGCCATGCATCCATTAAATTGATGAGCCGCTGCGAACCGATATCCGGATTCAGACGCTTGACGAGATCAGGACGCTGCGTCGCAATGCCCCAGTTGCACTTGCCGGTATGGCAGCTCCGGCAGAGATGACATCCCATTGCAAGACATGCCGCCGTCGCAATATAGCACGCATCGGCACCGAGCGCGATTGCCTTGACCACATCCGCCGCCGAGCGCACAGAGCCGCCGCAGATGATCGAAACATTGTTGCGGATGCCCTCATCGCGCAGGCGCTTATCAACTGCCGCCAGCGCCAGCTCAATCGGAATGCCGACATTATCGCGGATTCGGGTCGGTGCCGCACCGGTACCGCCGCGGAAACCGTCAATCGCAATGATATCCGCGCCGGAGCGGGCAATGCCGCTCGCAATCGCCGCGATATTATGCACCGCCGCGACCGTGACAATGACAGGCAGACGGTATTCCGTCGCCTCTTTCAGCGAATACACAAGCTGCCGCAAATCCTCAATCGAATAGATATCATGATGCGGTGCAGGCGAAATCGCATCGCTGCCCTCGGGAATCATGCGCGTCTTGGAGACATCGCCGACCGCCTTTGTGCCGGGCAGATGTCCGCCGATGCCGGGCTTTGCGCCCTGTCCCATTTTGATCTCGATTGCCGCACCGGCTTCGAGATAATCCTTGTGAACGCCGAAGCGTCCGGACGCAACCTGCACGATTGTATTTTTGCCGTACTTATAGAAATCCTCATGCAGACCGCCTTCACCGGTATTGTAGTAGATACCGAGCGCGGATGCTGCCCGTGCAAGCGATGCATGTGCATTGTAGCTGATCGAGCCGTAGCTCATTGCCGAGAACATCACCGGCATGCTGAGCGAAAGCTGCGGTGCGAGCTTTGTATCCAGCGAGCCGTCCTCATTGCGCGTGATGTGATCGGGCTTTTTGCCGAGGAATACGCGCGTTTCCATCGGCTCACGCAGCGGGTCAATCGGCGGATTCGTCACCTGCGAGGCATTGATCAGAATTTTATCCCAGTAAACAGGGAGCGGATTCGGGTTGCCCATAGACGAGAGCAGCACGCCGCCGGTCTCTGCCTGCCGGTAGATTTCCTTGATCGTCTGATCGGAATAGTTTGCGTTTTCGCGCAGACGGCAGTCACTCTTGACAATTTTCAGTGCTCTGGTCGGGCAGAGCGTCACACAGCGCTGACAGTTCACGCATTTCGATTCATCGGAGAGCATGATTTTGCCGTCCTCGTCGTACCAATGCACCTCATTGGCACACTGCCGTTCGCAGACGCGGCAGCGGATACACCGGCTGTCATTGCGCACGACTTCAAATTCCGGATAAAAATTCAAAATGCTCCCTCCTTTACCCGAACGATGACCGGCTCGCCGCCGGCAGGCGACCAGATATTCTGAATATCGGGTGCCATGACGCGGATTGCCGCTTCCTCACTCGCAATATATACCATATCATCCTGCTCGCCGACAACCATGGAACGCAGCTTTAAGCGGTCATTCAGCGCCATCAAGCCGCCGTCAAATCCGAGGATGATCGAGAACGGTCCCGTGACAAGCAGGCTCGGGAAGACGGTCCGCAGATAAGTGTATTTCTCCTTGTCTGCATCGGATTTGCCCTCAATCGTAGACCAGAACGGCGCTGCAATCACGGCAGCGGCTTCATCGAGCGTCAGACCCTGCCGCCGGAGCAGATAGTCCGCGATATAGGTGATGACCTCGGTATCGGTCTGCAATGTACATTTGTAGCCGTACATTTCAATGAAGCGGCGGTTTGCATCGTAGCTGGAAATCTCGCCGTTGTGTACAATCGAATAATCGAGCAGGCAGAAGGGATGCGCACCGCCCCACCAGCCGGGCGTATTGGTCGGATATCTGCCGTGCGCGGTCCAGCAGTAGGCTTCGTATTCCTCGAGGCGGTAGTATCTGCCGACATCCTCCGGAAAACCGACTGCCTTGAATGCGCCCATATTCTTGCCGCAGGAGAAAACATAGCTGCCGACCGGCTCCGCGTTGATGCGATTGACCACACGCACGACAAGCTCCTTTTCGTCAATCTGCAAATGGCGCAGCACGGACTGCATCGGCGAGACAAATACGCGCCGGATAATCGGTTCATCGGTAATCTGCGGCATCTTGCGCACCTTGATATGCTCGTCCTGCACGATCTCGAAATACTCCTTCAGCAGCGCCATACATTCCGCCTGCGCGCTCCGGTTATTGAAAAAGATATGCAGTGCATAAAAATCCTTGTATTCCGGATAAATACCGTATGCCGCAAAGCCGCCGCCCAAGCCGTTCGAGCGGTCATGCATCGGGACCATGCTTTCGATGATGCGTTCGCCGTTCATGCGTCTGCCGTCGCGCGAGATCATCGCCGAAACCGCGCATCCGGACGGAATGCGCACCTGACCTTCCAATGGAATCATCTCTGTTTCCTCCTTGTGAATACAGAAAAAGGCGCTCATCCGGAGACAGATAACCTATCCGCCGAATGAACGCCTTTGTTCATTTCATTGACGCTATTATAGCACATTGTGAAATGTTTGTCAATAACCGAAAGACAGTTTTCCTTATCCGGCGCACGATTTCGGAACAGTGACCGGAATCTTTCGGATACAGTCAAAAGAAAATTGTCGTTTTTTGACAAGGTATGCCGTACAGACAGTCATTCAGGCATCACTAATATCGTATATTGTCTGCCGGTTCATGCCGAGGCACCCGTATCATCCGGCATCTGCACATGAAAAAATCATATAAAATCCCGCGCTTTCCTATGACAAAACCGACATCTTCCGCCGCAGCGCTTGCGAAGTCCGGATTCCTGTGCTATGATATTGCCGATGCAGGGTACTCCATAACCTCTGCCATCATCCTTACAAAGCAATGCTGCGCGGTGTGCCGTCGAGGCTGCCGCGCAGTATTGTTTCCGGCACAGGCTCAATACCGGAGCAAAATCACGACTTATCCCGTTAAAAATCAGACAACTGTCCGCGGAATGATTGACTTTGTAACGTGTTTGTGCTAGAATGAGCACAAGGAAAGCAATGGGGCTGTTCCGCTGATCAGACGGCGGGACAGCCTTGTTTTATCGGACTTTTTCTGAACCGTGAAAGGAGGATTTCAGATGAAACTGCATATTTTAATCGCAGATTCCGGCGAACGAAGCGCGAAGAATCTGAACAGCCTCATTTCCGTTCTGGACGATACCGATTTTACGGTCAGCAGGCACACGGCAAACCTCAATGAAGCGGTCGGTCTGGTGCTGAGCAGACAATATGACATCCTTCTCTGCATCAACCGCGCACCGGAATACATCGCGGCAAAGCTGCTGCGTCTGACCGGCGGCACGGAGCACAGAATCCCTGCCATTATCATCAGCGAGCAGGATGATTCCCAGCGCATGCGCGAGTGCTTTCTGCTCGGCGCAATCGACTTTTTGTCCGAACCGATCCCGCCCGAGGACCTGATCTCCGCACTGACAAGAGCCGCCTCGATGATTCATGAGCAGCTCATTGAATCGGAATACCGCGGTGCGGCGGAGGAGGCACTTGCCGGACTGCCTCAGTCGGAGGACTTGCAGCCCATACTCGAAAAGCTCAGCGCATTCCTGCAAAAAATGGAGCATCAGACCGCGACGGTCGAGCTCGCTGCGGATTATTTCGGCTTCAACCGCGATTATTTCGGCAGATACTTCAAGGGCAAATTCGGCATGACCTTCGGCGATTTTTACAAGAATCTGCAAATCAGCTATGCAAAGCGTCTGCTGGAGACTGGACAGTTCAAGGTGCTGGAGGTGAGCCGCCTGCTCGGCTTCTCCACGCCGGATTACTTTACGCGCGTCTTCAAAAAGCACACCGGCACTGTGCCGTCTTCCGTCAGGAAATAGAGTTCCGGACGGCATCCAGCAGCATATACGGTGCAACGGGCATCAGCAGCAGCGTCACGCCGATATGTCTTGCACGGTCAAGATGCATGGCGTAGCAATCGGGATTGAGCAGCAGAATGATTTTGCCGCTGTCCGCGGACAGATTCTGCATCAATGCAGAAATATTCGATTTTGCGTAGATAACCGTCACTGCATCCCGCCGGTATTCCGGTACGGCTGAAAGGTCGGAAAGCGTGATATCCGAAAATCCGTCCTGATAGAGAATGTCCCTGAGCCGCTTGCCGACCGCTGCGGATTCCGATAATATCTGAATCGTATTCATGTGTTTTTTTCTCCCTGTAATTTCAAAAATAACAGTTCAATTATACGGAAATCGCTGCCCTCTCACAAGAGCAAATCCGACGGTACACGGATAAATGCCGGCGAATGTCGGATATTTGCGGGGGAATGCACGTTGACTTTCCCGCAGAAAATACGATATGATTATTATGCGTTATTTTGTCGGTTTCACGACCGATTGATAAACCAACACAAACAGGAGGAAGTTTTTATGTCTTATATTGATGAGATCATTCAGCAGGTGATCGAAAAGAATCCGGATGAACCGGAGTTTCATCAGGCAGTCCGCGAGGTGCTCGATTCGATCCGCGTGATCGTGGATGCAAACGAGGCGCAGTTCCGCCGCGATGCACTTCTGGAGCGTCTTGTGAATCCGGAGCGTCAGATCAAATTCCGCGTGCCGTGGATCGACGATCAGGGCAATGCGCATGTCAACACCGGCTACCGCGTGCAGTTCAATTCCGCAATCGGTCCGTACAAGGGCGGTCTGAGACTGCATCCGTCCGTCAATATCGGCATTATCAAATTCCTCGGATTTGAGCAGATTTTCAAGAATTCGCTGACCGGTCTGCCGATCGGCGGCGGCAAGGGCGGCTCCGATTTTGACCCGAAGGGCAAATCCGACCGCGAAATCATGAGCTTCTGCCAGAGCTTCATGTCCGAGCTCTGCAAGTATATCGGCGCAGATACCGACGTTCCGGCTGGCGATATCGGCACAGGCGCACGCGAGATCGGCTACATGTTCGGTCAGTACAAGAAGCTGCGCGGTCTCTTCGAGGGCGTTCTGACCGGCAAGGGTCTCTCTTACGGCGGCTCGCTCGCAAGAACCGAAGCAACCGGCTACGGTCTGCTTTACATTACCGACGCACTGCTCCGCGACCACAAGATTGATATCAAGGGTAAGACCGTTGCGGTCTCCGGCGCAGGCAATGTTGCAATTTATGCAATCGAAAAGGCACAGCAGCTCGGCGCAAAGGTTGTCACCTGCTCCGATTCGACCGGCTGGATTTATGATCCGGACGGCATTGATGTCGCACTGCTCAAGGAGATCAAGGAAGTCCGCCGCGAGCGCCTGACCGCTTACAAGAATGCAAAGCTGACCTCCGAATATCACGAGGGCAGAGGCGTATGGCAGATCAAGTGCGATATCGCACTCCCCTGCGCAACGCAGAATGAGCTGACGCTCGAGGATGCAAAGCTGCTCAAGGAGAACGGCTGCATCGCAGTCTGCGAGGGCGCAAATATGCCGACCACCGAGGATGCAACGAAGTTCCTCCAGGAGAACGGTATCCTCTTTATCCCGGGCAAGGCTTCCAACTGCGGCGGCGTTGCAACCTCCGCTCTGGAAATGTCCCAGAACAGCGAGCGCCTGAGCTGGTCGTTCGACGAAGTTGATTCCAAGCTCAAGGGCATCATGGAGAATGTGTATGCGAATATCAGCGCAGCCGCAAAGAAGTACGGCATGGAAGGCAATTATGTCGCAGGCGCAAATATCGCAGGCTTCGAGAAGGTTCTCGATGCCATGAACGCACAGGGTATTGTCTGATGAAGACTCCCGATATGACCGGAATTCCGTTCACCGGATTCCCGATGAAGCAGGCGGAAATGCAGATTGAAGCGCCGCCCGCAAATCCCTATCAGCCGGTCGCGGAGGAAACCGAGTTCTCCCGCGATACGCAAACATGGGATTAACTGAATACAATGAGGATACGCCCCTTTCAAGGATGCAGGGGGCGTATCTCTTGCTGTCTTCTGAAACTTTTTCTGTAATTCAAAATCTGAGAGGAGAATGAGATGAAAACTGTACTCGTCTGTCGGGAGACCGATCCGCGCGAAACCAGAGTTGCGCTGATCCCCGACGATATCAAAAAGCTCATTGCAATGGGCTTTTCATTCAAGGTTGTGCGCGGCGCAGGCGTGAAGAGCGGCTTCTCCGATGCAGCCTATGAAAAAGCCGGTGCCGTCATGATCGACGAGGAATCGCAGGGCTATGACAGCGAAATCGTCCTGCGCATTCTGAAGCCGCAGAGCGCAGACGGTCTGAAAAAGGATACGCTGCACCTGAGCTATCTTGATCCGTTCAATGAGAAGGCACTGCTGAAGGAATTTGCGCAGAAGGGCATTCAGGCGGTCTCGCTGGAGATGATCCCGCGCACAACGCTTGCACAGAAAATGGACGTCCAGTCCTCGCAGACCTCGCTCGCCGGCTATGTTGCAGTTGTCAATGCGGCGGCGCGGCTCCCGAAGATTCTGCCGATGATGGTTACCCCGTCCGGCACGATCAATCCGGCGCGTGTGTTTATCATCGGCGTCGGTGTTGCAGGCTTGCAGGCAATCGCAACGGCAAAGCGTCTCGGCGCAAGAGTCGATGCATTTGATACGCGCCCCGTGGTCGAGGAGCAGGTCAAGTCCCTCGGCGCGAGCTTCGTCAAGATCGACCTCGGCGAAATGGGTCAGACTGATCAGGGTTATGCAAAGGAGCTGACCCCCGAGCAGATCAAAAAGCAGCAGGAGGCGCAGGCAAAGGTCTGCGAGCGCTCGAATATCGTCATCACGACCGCAAAGGTCTTCGGCAGAAAGGCGCCGCGCCTGATCGGCAAGGACGTCATCGACCGGATGCAGCCGGGCTCGATCATCGTCGATATGGCAGTTTCGACCGGCGGCAATGTCGAGGGCTCCAAGCTGTTTGAGGAGGTCGTCACGGACAACGGCGTCATTATCATGTCCGGCGATTTTCTGGAGCGTCAGGTGCCGTTTGATGCATCGAAGATGCTTTCGGGCAACTTCACGGCATTCCTCACGCATTTCTATGACAAGG
>JAEEGL013865781.1_pt1 | contig 25003 bp, 21 predicted proteins | sample 9134231 | NCBI WGS metagenome assembly JAEEGL01 (sample SAMN16246548, study PRJNA631951) | gut metagenome | biome: gut microbiome; feature: rumen; material: fiber-attached | host: Bos | place: Iran: Karaj | collected 2018-10 | reverse complement strand
GACCAGACAGCGGGGCCGTTGTGATCACGATACATTTCGATATCGTTCAGCGCGAAGTGCTTGACAAAGCACGCAAAGCCCTTGTTGATCGCGCCCTGAATGGTGCCGCCGCAGGTCTTGCCCGCCACGACCGGATCTTCGGAATAATACTCAAAGTTTCTGCCGCAGAACGGGGTGCGATGCAAATCGTTGCCCGGCGCATACCAGCCGTCTACCCCGCCCAACACGGCTTCGTTGCCGACTGCGTTGCCGTATTCTTCGGCAAGGTCCACGTTGTAAGTTGCCGCAACGAGCGTGCCGCAGCAGTTGAAGTTGCCGGAGGCTGAGAAACCGATACCGCCGTACTGTTTCAATCCCGCAGGACCGTCAGTCGCATTCGTCTTGGGCAGTCCGATCGAGCCAACCGGAACCGTGCCCTGGTTGCCGGCACAGATCACATTGGTCATGTCCTTGACCGAAAGCTGATCGAGCAGCTTTTCCCAGCGCGGATCATCGTAGGTCGCGCCGCGCAGCGCGATCGCATTGATCTTGTTGTCGGCGCCTGTCGTCGGAGCAACGTCGCTGCTGTCGTAATAGTCCGGCTTGTATTCATCCATCTGCTTTAGAAGCGCATCGGATGCAATCAGGTCCGCCGCCGTCGGCGCCGTCGGGAACGTGCCCGCAAAGTCCGCACGGCTCAGGATCGTCGCCTTGCCTTCTTCAAAGTGTTCGTTCATCCAACCGAAGCGTGTCGTCGCCGCAACGACGGTATGATTCTGCTTCCATTCGTCGGAATAGTTGACCAGTTCGCCGGTCTGCGCCTCGACCTCGGTTGCACGCGGATTGCTCTCGTTGTACACGACGGTCTCGGGAACGCTGTACGTCCATTCGCAGCCCTCGCCGTAGACTTCATGCGCGTTCTTTCGCACGGAGATCACATAGTCGCCCGCTTCGAGCACATAGCAACCTTCGCCTTTGTAATCGAACGACGCCATATCCTCGACGTTGAAGGAAACCGTGTAGGTCTTCGTTTCGCCGGGCTGCAGCAAATCGGTCTTAACATAGTTTGCCAGAACGACCTCCGCCTTTTCGATGCCCCCCTTGGTGTACGGTGCATGATAGTAAACCTGCACAACGTCCTTGCCTGCCGCCGCACCGGCGTTCGTCACATCGACGGTCACGACGATCTCGCCGTTCTCTTCCTTTGCCTCGTTGATCTTCTGCTCGAAGGTCGTATAGGAGAGACCATAGCCGAAAGGATAAACAACCGCGCTGTCATAGTCGATGAAGCCCTCCGCTGCCGCTGTCTCATAATAACGATAGCCGACATAGATGCCTTCCTCATACTCGATCATGTGCGCTTCATACGGCGTGTTCGTGTAAGTTGAAACAACCGCATTGGCAAAGGTCGGGTCCTTTGTGAGATCCGCCGGCCAGGTATCGACCGTATGACCGGACGGGTTGATCGCGCCCGCAACGATCTCCGCCAAAGCGACGTTACCGCGGCTGCCGGGGTAAGCAAGCCAGACGATCGCATCGACGTTCTCATCCGCTTCCAGTTCACCCAGTTCCATAACATTGGCGCTGTTGACGATGACGATAACCTTGTCGAAGTTCTCCTCCACGTGCTTTAAGAGTTCCTTTTCTTCATATGTCAGCTCCAAAGAATGCTGCCCGTCCGCGTAATTGGCGGTTTCCGGATGATCGGCCGTCATTGCCGCCAGTTCCTCGGAAGCGATCGCGCCCTTGAGATCGGTGGAAAGGTCCATACCTTCGCCGCCGGAACGGCCGATCACCACGAATGCCGCATCCTTGTAACTCGCATAGGAACCGGTGACTGCACCCGTATAGTAGCTCATCGGGAATTCACCGATGTAGAAGGTCAGCGCCGGGAGCTTATCCATTGCATTATAGCCGGTCGGAACCTTGTCAAGATTGTCAGCGTACAGCTTGGTCAGCGTATCGTTGACCTTGAAACCCTGCGCGGTGAACGCTTCCGCAATCGGGGTGCATTGACCCGCATCGCCCGCGCCGGAGCCTGTGCCGCCCCAAACGGTGTCTACGCTGCGACGGCCAAACAGCGAAACGCTTTCATTGCCCGCGAGCGGCAGGACGCCGTTGTTCTTCATCAGCGTAATGCCTTCTTCGGCAATCCGCTTGGTCACGTCCTTGGCAATCACATCCACTTCATCCGCAGTGGGCTTATCCGCCTTGTAATACTCGGAATCCCAGTTTTCGCTGCCGGGCTTTGCGACAACCTTCGCCTCGCCCATGCCGACATAGGTATTCAGCACGCCCTCAAAGTACATGCCGACGGAAACAACCGCCACCGCGAGCGCCACAAGCACTGCACCGATTGCGATCAAAACCTTGCCGGAGCCTTTTTTCTTCTTCTCCATCGGAAACCTCCTTGCTTTTGTCGTGCTTACTATAAAAAAATTCCTGCCGCTTTTCCATATAAGTGGCAGGAACGGTGTGATTTTGGGCAGGAAACGTAAAAAAAGTGAGCAACGGATCCGATCTTCAAAAACCCGTTTGCTTATGATTTATATTGATATGGAAGAGGCAGAATCCATAAAAAGGCACCCGAGAACAGCATTAGTTCTCGGGTGCAATATCACTCAATATTAAATTAGCTCAGGAACATTCGAATTGGAATTTACAGGAACATCGAATGTGAGCGGGGATATAGCCCTTTATTCCCACTCAATCGTGGCGACGGGCTTTTCGCTGATGTCCCACAGGACGCGGTTGACGCCGGGGATCTTGACGATGCGGTCGCGCATGGTGCAAAGGACGGAGAACGGGATCTCCGGCACGGTGGCGGTGACGGCGTCTACGGTATTGACCGCGCGGATGACGACGGCCCAGCCCATATAACGGACGCCCTTGCCATTTTCGTACTTGATGCCGGTGGAAACGATATCGGGGATCGCGCAGAAGTACTGCCACGGGGTAACAGGCAGCTTGCCGATCTCCTCACGGACGATGGCGTCCGCTTCGCGCAGGGCTTCGAGACGGTCGCGCGTGATCGCGCCGACGCAGCGCACGCCAAGACCGGGGCCCGGGAACGGCTGACGATAGACCATGGAATCCGGCAGGCCGAGCGCCTTGCCCACAACGCGCACCTCGTCCTTATAGAGCAGCTTGACCGGCTCGACAAGCTCGAAATCGCGCATGTCCTCCGGCAGACCGCCGACGTTGTGATGCGCCTTGACGCCGTGGGATTCCAGAATATCGGGGTAGATCGTGCCCTGACCGAGGAAGCTGATGCCGTCCAGCTTTCTGGCCTCCTCCGCAAACACGTCGATGAAGATCTTGCCGATGATCTTGCGCTTCTGCTCCGGCTCGCTCACGCCCGCCAAGGCATCCAAGAAGCGATCCACCGCGTCCACATAAACGAGGTTTGCACCGAGCTGATTGCGGAACACCTCGATCACCTGCTCCGGCTCGCCCTTGCGCAGCAGGCCGTGATTGACATGCACGCAGGTAAGCTGATTGCCGACGGCCTTGATCAACAGCGCCGCCACAACGGAAGAATCCACGCCGCCGGACAGGGCCAGCAGCACCTTTTTATCGCCGATCTGCTCGCGCAGCGCCTTCACCTGTTCGTCGATAAACGCGTTTGCGAGCGCCGCGGTCGTAATGCGCTTCATATTGTCGGGTCTCTTGTTGCCTTGTTCCATCGTAGTTCCTCCTATCTGAATTGATGCTTATTTGATGGGATTGCTCTTTTCCCGCTGAATTACGTCGTGTGCGCCGCCCTCGACAATGCTCGTGGCCGACACAAGCGTCAGCACCGCCTTTTCATGCAGCTCCGGGATCGACAGCGCCGCGCAGTTGCACATTGTGGACTTGACCTTCGCCAGCGTCATCAGCACGTTGTCCTTCAAGCTGCCCGCATACGGGACGTAGGAATCGACGCCTTCTTCAAAGCTCAGCTTCTTGTCGCCGCCGAGATCGTACCGCTGCCAGTTGCGTGCGCGGTTGCTTCCCTCGCCCCAGTATTCCTTATAATACGTGCCGCCGATGGACACGCGCGCGGACGGGCTTTCGTCGAACCGGGCAAAGTACCGGCCGAGCATCACAAAGTCCGCGCCCATCGCCAGCGCGAGCGTGATATGGTGATCGTAGACAATGCCGCCGTCCGAGCAGACCGGGACATACACGCCGGTTTCCTCGAAATATTCGTCACGCGCTTTGCAGACGTCCAAAAGCGCGGAGGCCTGTCCTCTGCCGATGCCCTTCGTCTCACGCGTGATGCAGATGGAGCCGCCGCCGATGCCGACCTTGACAAAGTCCGCGCCGCAGTCCGCAAGGAAACGGAAGCCCGCCGCATCGACAACGTTGCCCGCGCCGACCTTGACGGTATCGCCGTAGGTCTTTCTGATCCATTCGAGCGTGAGCTTTTGCCACTCGGAAAAGCCCTCGCTGGAGTCGATGCACAGCGCGTCCGCACCGGCCTCGATCAGCGCCGGAACGCGCTCTTTATAGTCGCGCGTGTTAATGCCCGCGCCGACGATATACCGCTTGGATTCGTCCAAAAGCTCGTTCGGGTTCTGCTTGTGCAGATCGTAGTCCTTGCGGAACACGAAGCAGCAGAGCCGTCCCTCGCTGCTGACGATCGGGAGCGCGTTGAGCTTGTACTCCCAGATCATATCGTTCGCTTCCTTCAGCGTCGTGCCTTCCTTAGCCCAGATCAGCTTGTCGAACGGGGTCATGAAGGTTTCGACCTTGGTATCCGGCGTCATGCGGCTGACGCGATAATCGCGGCTTGTGACGATGCCGAGCAGCTTGCCGTCCGGTGTGCCGTCGTCGGTGACGGCGACCGTGGAATGGCCGGTTCGGGCCTTGAGGTCGATCACGTCGGCCAAGGTCGCATCGGGACGGATATTGGAATCGCTGCGGACAAAGCCGGCCTTATACGTCTTGACGCGGCGCACCATGGCGGCCTGATTCTCGATGGTCTGCGACCCGAAGATAAAAGAAACGCCGCCTTCCTGCGCAAGGGCAACGGCGAGCCTGTCGCCGGAAACCGACTGCATGATGGCGGACACAAGAGGGATATTCATTTGAATGGGCGTGGTTTCACCGCGGCGGAACTTGCACAGCGGGGTTTTCAGGCTCACGTTGGCAGGGATGCATTCCGCGGACGAATAGCCCGGGATCAACAGATATTCACTAAAGGTATGGGACGGTTCGTTGATAATTTTCGTCATAAAAACGTCTACCCTTTCTCCATTTTGGATATATTATCATATTTCGCACCGAGCGCCAAGATGCGGCGCGCATTTTTACGGAAGTTTTACGGCTTGTGAGCGAGGGAACGAACGGGCGGAAATGTGCCCTGCAGCAAAAAAAGCCGCGTGCTGCGGCTTAGGTTCTGCTGTTTATGCGTCCGGCGCGGGGCTTTCTGCCGCATCCGGCTGTTCGGCGTCCGGCGTGGGGGACGTCTGCGCCGCGCTGCGGTAGGCGTAGGGCATTTCCTCGAGCGGAATGCGGAACGAGCCCTTCCAATAGCGGGCGTGATCGCGTAGAAAACTCGAATCGTCGAAGACGCGCGCCATGCTGTACAGCGTGCAGTTGCGGATCGAATAGAGCGAGCGCAGCTTGAGCTTCAGATAGGGACTTTCCATCTCAAAGACAAGGTAGCTGTCCGAAAGCCCGTCGGCGTCGGTATCGACGCGGTCGAGGATCATCAGCGTGTGACCGGTCTGCGTTGCGACAATATCACCGGTATCACCCGCATTGAGGGCGGCGCGGTTGTCGCCCTGCCTTTGATAGCGCCCGACATCGTAGATGCCGCGGCACGGGGCGGTATTGACGATATTCAGTCCCGCCTGCTTATACGCCCAAACGATGATCGTGCCGCAGTTCATGCCGTAGCGTCGATAGATGCCCGCAGCGTCCTCCTCGGTGCGGCCGGTCCATGTCCCCCATCTTTTAGCCACGCCCCAGTCGCCCATGCCGGTAAAGTTGCCGCGCGGCTCATAGTTGAGCGTATAGCCGTACCGATTCATCCGATCGAGAAACGCGAGGCATACGCTGCCGAGCGCGCCGCGCGTATACAGGCCCGCGTTGACGGCAGTTTCGGCCAGCATTTCATTGAACCATTGGATCGCGTCGCCGTTCTCGCGCAGCATCGTTTCGATCGGCTTTTGCAGATCCCGCACGCCCTCGGCCTCGATCGCGCAGGCATAGCCGGACGAAACGGTTACGGGCCGGGCATGGCTCATCCAGCCGACCTCGTCGCGCACGCGCACGTAATATTCGCCGTCCGTTTTGAAGATCGAAAGCGTCGTCCCGCTGCAGGGACGCCAATCCGGATGCGAAGCGGGCGGGATCGTCTCGTTTGTCGTAACGCAATAGGCCGTGACCGGACGATCCGTCTCCACCGTAATGACCGCGCCGTGCGCCTCGACGTGCAGAATCTGCGGTCGTGCGGAAAGCTCCGCCCCGACGGGAAACGCCATCAGCAGCAGCGCCGCCAGCAAAAGGACGGCCAACACGGTATGCAGGAATCGTTTGTACATCATTTATACCTCGGCGCGTCCTTGAAAAAGGCAATCATCCAATAATAGCGTTCGTGCGTGCGCCAGCCGTCGGAAGTTTCGTCGTAGACCGTGCGGTTGCAGATACAGTTCGGCAGCGCGGCGCGCATGGCGTCGTGATCCTGAATCTTAAACAGGTTGCCCGAATACCACAGCCGTTCGAGATTCTTCAGCGTCATGAGCGGCGTAACGTCGGAGATGTGGTTCGTGCAAAGGTTGAGGTCAAGCAGCTTGTCGTGATCGGCGAGCGGCGAAACGTCCTCGATATGATTGATAAACAGCTCGACATACACAAGGTCGGGCATATAACGGAGTGCGGAAATGTCCTTGATCCGGTTGTCGGCCAGAATCAGAATTTGCAGCTTGGTCAGCGTTTTGAGCACCGAGATATCCTCGATCTGCTGATGCCCGAGGTCGAGTGCGACCAGCTCCGTGCAGTATTGCAGCGGCCAAATCGCTTCGGTCGTTAAGCGATACTTCTTTTCATCGCCCTTTTTGGAGCTGCGCGTGGTGAACGCGGTTGCGTCGGTGCGGAGCTTGCCCCAAAAGCCGAGGTCGATCTCCCACAGGAACTTGATTTGCGGGAACGCATCGGCAAGGCCGCCCATCGTGCGGTCGTCGAGCCCGCAGCCGAGCATGTTCACATGCTTCAGATTCGGCAGCTGCGTCAGCGTGTATTTCAGCGTATCGACATCGGTGATCGGGGTGTTCGACAGATCGAGCTCCTCGGTGGCTTCGGTATAGGTATGGCCGAGATACTCGACCGTGAAGGTGTAGTCGTAGGTCAGCGTCGGGTTCGCTTCCATGAACGCGACAATATCCGCCCGCGCCCCGCTTCGCTCACCGAGCAGCACCGTTGTGAGCTTCGGCAGCAGCGGCAGCGCCTCGGTCAGCTCCCGCGCCGGGGGGATCTCCTTTCCCTGCAGGTCGATGACTGTAAGATCGGGCGAAACGCGCTCCCCAAAGAGCTCGACCGTATAGTGCAGCGTAAGCCCGTCCAAAAGCGACAGCGCCTCCCTCAGCTGCGCGTTGCCCAAGCCCAGCGGCTCCAAATCGACGCTTTCAAGGGCGGGCAGGTACGGCAGCGCGTCGGCAAGCGCAGATACATCCGTAATGCCGGAGGCTTCGCCGAGCGTGAGGCTTGTCACGTCGGGCGAAAGCGTGACGCCGCCCACGGACACCCGATAATCGAAGGACAGCGCCGGAAACGCGGCGACGAGCGCGGCGATATCCGCATTGGAAAGCGCCTTGTCGCGCAGGGTGACGGTTTTGAGGTTTGTCAGCTCCGGGAGCACGGCAAACAGCGTTTCGGCAGACAGCGGATCGTCCACCGTCCAGTCGTTTACGGTGTGGTCGATCTCGACCTCCGCCGAGGCGACAGACCAGTTCCACGTCCAGTTCGGATGCTCGCTTTCGGCGGCGCGGAGCATGGCATAGTCGGTGCAGTTCTTCACGTTGACCGTGCGCAGCAGCGGCAGACGGTGCAGTGCCGCAAGGTCGGCGGGCGACGGATGATCGAGCGTGACCTCCGTGGTATCGTTTTCCAGCGTCTGCCCGTTGACGACCATCGACCAGCGAATGTCGCAGTCCGGGAACGCGCCCGAAAGCCTTGCGAGCTCGGCTTCGTTCAGATCGGAGCCGCGCAGGTCGAGCCACGTCGGGTGCCGGAGCTTCAGCAGCGCATCGACATCCGCGCCGGTCAGCGTGGAGGAGGCGTACCCGTCGGCGGTCGTCCAAAGGTAGGTGCCGTCCACCGGGATCATCATAAACCAGAACAGCGCAAACGCGCCGGCCGCGCAAAGCAGCAGCAGCGACAGGACGATCAATATGATTCTTTGCGTCATGCTCATCGGCGTTGTTTTCTCCTCTTTGTTTTCGCACGCTTATACAGCAGCACGGCAGCCGCCGCGCCAAGCGCAAGCCCAAGCAGCGGCAGCGCGAGCCACAGCAGGTTCCATCCGGGCTCGGTTGGGGCTTCGGACGCGGCCTTGTCCATAGGCAAAGGCGATGCGGTCAAAGCGGGCTGCGGCGTATCGGTCGGACGCGGCGTATCGGTTGTCTGCACGGTCGGGGCGGGCGTGTCCGTCGGCGCGGGGGTGTCCGTCGGGGCCGGCGTCGGCTCCGGGGTCGGCTCAAAGCCGACAAGCTCCTCCGGGGGAATGTTTTCAAATAAATCGTTGCGCCCGGTATCGAGCCCGACGGTCGAGAACGCAAGCCCGAAGTGTTCGAGGCTGTGGAAGCCCTCGTTGTTGCACGGATGGTTGCCGAGCTCCTGCGACTGATGACAGTTGTACGCGGCCTTGGCAATCTCCCAGCCGGTCAGCCCGCCGAACGCGGAAAGCGGCTCGGTCGCGGTAATGAAGATCGGGTTTTCGGGGTACAGATGAATATAGAGCTTTTTCACCTGCCACGTCCCGCTCATTTCGGCGGACGCCGGATCGCAGGCGGGGTTGGCGGCGTCCTCTACGGCAAGGCGCACGGCCTCGGACACGCGCTTGTGCTGCCAATGGCCGTATTCGCCCTCTACATCGTGCGTGATCACGACCTCCGGCCGCACCTGCCGGATATACCGGATCAGCACGTTTTCCACGTCCTCCAGCAGAAAATCCTTCTCGAACCGTTCGCGGTTCTTGCGCGAGATATCGGGCAGCCCTGCCATCAGCGGGTATTGCGTAAGCCCCATGATCGCTGCGCCGTTGAGGGCTTCGGTTCGACGGATGCGCTCACGCGTCGTGCACCACAGGATCGTGCCGGTATAACCAAGCTGCTTGCCGTAAGTGGCGATCACATTGCCCATGAACAGCGCGTCATCGTCCGGGTGCGTGGCGATCACCAAAAAATCGACCTTTTCCGGCGTCGGCTCCCATGCATGGTAATCGGACGGCGCGCCGCCCGCATACGGAACGAGCGTGCACAGCTCCGACGGTTCCTCAGCCGTCAGCCGCACGCCGAACACGCCCGGCTCCACGGCGATGCCGTCGTTCCAATACGGATTGCCGTCAAAGGCTTTGATCGTCTCCCCCGCTTCGTTCAGCAGCTCAACGGTATACGGCGCGGGCAGAATGCCCGCTTTGTCGCTCCACTCCCAATACACAAAGTCCGCGCCGGTGTTTTCGTCCCACGAAACGGACGCCCATTCGCCGGACGCAAGGATGACCTTGGTATCCACATTGCGGTCTCCGAGGCGATCATAAAGGTACTTGGACGGCTTCGCTGCCGCATACGTGCAGCGCCGTCCGAGGCGCACCGGCTCCGTCGATTCGGCAAGGCTCGCCGTGCCGCCGAGCAGCAGGCACAGCAAAACGCAGATCGCGCGGACGGTTCGTTTCATGTTGCTTCACCTCAGTTGATTCCAAGTTATATTATAGCGCCGTGCGCTTTTAGTTGTCAATAAAAACACAACGGGTTGTATCTGTCCTGCAATACAGGCACAAGAAAAGCGCACCCGATGATAGGATGCGCAGGCAGAACCATCTTATTCGGCAATGACCCGCCACGCTTCGAGCAGCCCTTCGAGCGAGCGGGCGGCGTTGGCGGGACTGGTGGACGGCAGGCACACGGCGTCGCGGTGCAGAACCGGCTGTTGATACCGCAGGAAATACCGCTCGGCGGTCTTGCCGTTGACATAGATGCGTTCGATGGGCGCCGCGGCAAGAAGCGGCGTCAAGTCGTTCGGCACGACATCCCGGATCGAGCTGTCCGACGAGCCGATGATCGTGCATTGCCCGATCACGTCCCACAGAGCGATCCGATGCCGTTCGAGCAGGGCCTTCTTTTGGGGGATATCCGCCGGCACAGGCTCGTCAAACAGGGCGGCAAGCACGCGCCAGAAGCGGTTTTGCGGATGGCCGTAAAAGAACAGCTGCTCGCGGGACTTGACCGAAGGAAAGCTGCCCAAAATCAGAATTCTTGCGTTGGGCGGGCAGAACGCAGGAAACGGATGCGTGATGCGCTGTTCGTTCATTGCAGGCGGAAGCAGAACAGCCGCGGGTTCGTTCCGGTCGAGCCGACGACGACATAGTTGTTATAGGCGACCGGCGTCGCATCCACCTCGTCGCCGAGGTCGAGCGCATACAGCGCGTTTTCGCCGGGCTTGACCGCGTTAAACAGGCGCATCGCACCGCTGCGGTCGCATTGGATCAGGTACGCGTCCCCGCGCGACGTATAGACCACCAAGGGCGAGGAAACGAAGTCCGCCGCGCCGGTCTGCTTGATTTCCCAGCGCACCTCGCCGCTCGAACGGTCGAACGCGATCACCTTGCCGCCATAGCCGTAGGAAACGTTGCCCTCGTCGTCCACGGTGTCCACGGCAAGGCCGTAATACGAGCACAGCAGCAGATCGCCGATGGTGCCGCGGCCGATGTGCGGCGTGGCCTTGCTGCCGCCCTTCGTGCCGCCGATGGTGATGACCAGCTGCTTGTTTTCCCAGATCACCTGCCCGGTCAGGCCGTTGATCTTCTTGGTATAGCAATAGCCGTAGCCGTTGGGCAGCGATTCATCCTGCGTATCGGTCTGACTGCACGTATACAGCCATACCGTGCCCGCGCCGCCGTCCTCCTCCAGCACGACGGTCGCATCGGTATCGCCGCCGGTATCAACGACAAACTGGAGCTTCAGCGTATTCACGTCGATGCATTGCAGCCGCCCGCCGTTGTCGCAGACGTAGAGGTAGTTGCGGAACGCCGCCGCGCTCGATTCATACCCGTACCAACGCTTGCCGGACGCGGACGTGGTCGTATAGCCGGAGGCGGCATAGCGGTATTTGATCTTGTCGCCGGGCGTGATCGAAAGGATCCTTGCGGCGGGATCGTACACGGTGTTGAGCCGCACAAGGTAGATCAGTCCGTTTTCGCTCGGCCAGATCAGCGTATCCTCGATCACGAGCGGGCTTGCGTCGAACGCGCTCCAGTCGTCGCGCCGGGCGGTGTGATCCTTGCCGGAAACGATCGTCTGCGCGCTGTTGGTGACGAGGTTGACGCCGTAGCACGCGGATTTATTGACCTCATACGAAGTGCCCTGCCCGATATACAGCATCGGGATGCCGCGCGGATCGAGCGTGGGCGTGCCGAACATCGGAACGCCGACATTGATCGGTTCACGCGTGCGCTGCCCGGTTTCGAGCTGATAGAAGTAGATATTGCCGTCCGCCGCGCATTGGATCACCTCGGTCAGCGAATCTCCCTTGAAGGATTCGAGCACACCGAGCGCCTGCAGCGTCTCGCCCTCCCACGTCACGATCAGCGGCGAGCCGGACCACAGCGTACCGGAAAAGCCGTTCAGCGCGCCGAGGCCGTTGGACCATTCCTCCTTGAGCGTCTGCATCGACACCGTTGCCGTGCCGTAGGCAAAGCCATTGCGGTAGTTGTTGCCGCCGAGCGTCGTGACGCCCTTGAGGGCGGTATAGTCCGCGCCGCGGCCGAAGGAAAAGTTCGTTTCGACGGGGTTCGAGGTATAGGTATCCTCCCGGTTGTTGCGCCGGATATCGTAGGTAAAGCCGAGCACGGCGGGCTTGGCCGCGTCGATCGGGTTGGCGGAATAGGTGATATCGCTTTGCAGGGCGGGCGGCGGGTCGATCACGTTGGCCGCGCTCGATTCCACGTTCGTCACGTTCGGCTGCGACTCGTCTACGGTCGGGATCACGGTGCTGCCGAGCGTCAGCGCGTCCGGCGAGCCGCCGCAGTTTGTCGGCGAGCAGAACGAGCTGCCGAATACGATTGCCACGATCAGCAGCGTAATGCTGATGAGCAGAATGAATACGGAAGCTAAGAAAAGCAGAAATCTCGGTTGTACCTTACGGGTGCGGTCGCGTCTGGACATGATACACCTCTCGCATGATATGCTGCCATTATAGCGTATTTTCCCCCGCCTTGCAACGCCGGAATGGGACATAAAGGAAAGATTTTTGTGAACCGTGCCGCAGCGGAAACAAAATTTTATTTAGTTTTCCTAAAATATTTTTATATTTTCCGTTGCATAATCGTAAAGATGTGGTAAAATAGTACAAAGAGCGATAAGGAGGATTTTGTATGCAGGCAACCGATTTATCGAAGCTGATTCTCGCCGCGCGGGACGGGCGCGCGACCCTTGTGATCAAGAACGCCCGCGTGATCAACGTGTTCACCAACGAGATCATTGAGGCCGACGTAGCGGTATGCGACGATACGATCATCGGCGTCGGCTCGTTCGACGGGGACAATGTGTTCGACGCAAAGGGCGCGTACCTGGCTCCGGGCTTTATCGACGCGCACGTACATATTGAAAGCTCGATGGTCACGCCTGCGTCGTTTGCGCGCGTCATTCTGCCCAAGGGCACGACGACGATCATTGCGGACCCGCATGAGATCGCCAACGTCGCGGGGACGGTGGGCCTCGAGGCGATCTACCGCCAGTCCGCCGATCTGCCGCTGCAGGTGCTGTTTATGCTGCCGAGCTGCGTTCCGGCCACGCCGTTTGAGAACAGCGGCGCAAAATTGACCGCCGTGGACTTTCTCCCATTCATGCAGAAGAAAAGCCGCGTCCTCGGTCTCGGCGAGGTCATGGACTACGTTTCCACCGTGAGCGCCGATCCCGCGATGATCGAAAAGCTCAAACTGTTCTTTAACCGTCCGATCGACGGCCATGCGCCGCTGCTGTCGGGCAGAGATCTGAACGCCTACTGCATCGCGGGGCCGCGCACCGACCATGAATGTTCCAACTTCAGGGAATTAAAGGAAAAGCTGCGCAACGGCATGGCGATTCTGATCCGCGTCGGCTCGGCGGCGAACGGCGTCGATGAAATGCTCGACGGCATCGTGTCCGAGCATCTGCCGACCGATACGATCTGCTTCTGCACGGATGATAAGCATATCGAAAACATTCTCCGCGAGGGGCATATCAACTGCATTATCAACCGCGCGATCCAGCGCGGCATCGCCCCCATCGACGCGATTCGCATGGCGACGCTGAACACCGCGCGGACGTTCGGCCTGTCCCGCACCGGCGCGATTGCGCCCGGCTACCGTGCGGACATGGTGCTGTTCGACAGCCTTGCCGACGTACAGCCCAAGGCCGTGTTCACCTGCGGCACGCTGTATGATCCCGCGCTCCCGCTTGCCGGACGGCCCGCCCCCGCCGAGGTATACGACACCGTGCATCCCGCGCCGGTCACGCTCGATTCGTTCCGGCTCCCGATCCATGTCAATCCGACGCCGCTGATCGAAACGGTGCCCCATCAGCTTGTGACAAGGCTCGTCCGCGAAGCCGTGCAGACCGACGAAAGCGGCCTGTTCATATCGGACGGCGAGCATAATAAACTGGCCGTTATCGAGCGCCACCATGCGACCGGGCATATCGGCCTCGGCATTGTGAAGGGCCTGCATATCAAGGGCGGCGCGGTCGCAGCGACCGTATCGCACGATTCGCACAACCTTGTCGTCGCGGGCGACAACGACCCCGATATGCTGCTGGCGGTGCAGACGCTGATCAACTGCCGCGGCGGCTACTGCGTCGTCAAGGGCGTCGAGGTGCTTGCCTGCCTGCCGCTGCCGATCGCGGGATTGATGACCGACGCGCCGATTGAGGAGGTGCTCGAAAAGCAGCGCACCCTGCTCGACGCCGCGCACGCGCTCGGCTGCGACGAGGCAAACGACCCCTTGGTGCTGCTTTCGTTTCTCGCGCTGCCGGTCATTCCCGAAGCGCGGCTCACCGACCTCGGCCTGTTCGATGTCACCAAGATGGCGTTTGTGAAGGAATAAAGCATCATACGCAAACAGGAGCGAATCACCGTCGCTCCTGTTTTTTGTCCTTTTACCCCGCCCTGTCCCCTTTGGCGAGCGCCACCAGATCCTCATACAGCGCGTCCAAAAGCTGCCGGATCGCGGAAGCCGGGATCGGCGCGAGCGTTTTGGGCGGTCGGCCCACGCGCGGCGCGTGCGGGTCGGGCTGATAGGGATCGGGCGTCGGACGGCCCTCGGCGGCAAGCGCGGCACGGACGGCGGCGACGCGGTGCGGGTCGCTTTTTAATAGGGCGCGGTACTTGTTCTGATAGCGGAGCATGCGGCGCGTGTCGCCCTCGGCAAGCCGCAGCGTGCAGGCGCGCACCGAAAGCCCCTCCGCGCGACCGAGCAGGATCGCCCGCACAAGCGCGTCGGCTTCGTCGTCGCTGAACGGCTGGAACAGCGGCTCGGGATCGGCCCCGCCGCGCAGGGCGGTGTAGTAACGATTGCGCACGCTGTTCGGGCGGCGCTGTGTATCGCGGGCGACCGTATCGAAAACGGATTGCAGCGGAGCATGGCGCCGGCGCGCGTCCTGTACGGCACGGAGCAGGCGCGCGTCCTCCTCGGCGCTCCAGCCGGTATGTATTCTTTTCATCGTTCAATTTCCTTTCCTACTGTGTTCTGCGGTAAGCATGGCCGGTTTTGTACCGGTATATACCACTTTATGCTTCGGACGCCGACATTAGAAAGGATTCGTACAAATTCGGCGGCGTTTTTTCGGACATTCCGAGACTGGGGCTTGACAACCGGCGCAAAATCGCGCAAACTGCATATAGGAAAGCCAAGGATGCGGGAGGTGATCGCGGTGACTTGGTGGATGATTCTGATTGTGGCGCTCGGCGTTTTGGGAATCGTGTTCGGCGTGTATGTACTGGTGCGCCGGATCGGCTGGTTTGTGAACGGCTTTGTCCGCGGCCTGCTGTCCGAGCTTGCGACGCAGCCGCTGTCCGGCACCGAGCAGGCGCAGCCGCGCTCGCTGTCCTCGCTCGAAAACATCCTGCTCCCGCAGGTGAAGCGTGATTTTCCCGAATACAACAGCGCCGTGATCGCAGAGCGCGTCAAGTCTGACGCATTCACCTACTATGAAAGCGGACGGCGGAACACCGTGCTGTTCGGCACGGGCACGGCCAAATCGTTCCGGGAGGCCTTCGCCGCCGCGCTGCCCGACGGCGTCGGCGGGGATATCCTTGTGCACCGCGTTGCGCTCCATGCCTACGATACGCGCGCCGAGGATCGGCTCATCACCTATCAAGCCGCCGTGCAGTATACCGACACGACCGGCGAGCTCCGGCAGCGCCGCCTTGTGCTGCGCTACCTTGCGGCGTTTACCGACGATCCCGCGACCGAGATCAAAACGTTCAACTGCCCGAACTGCGGCGCGCCGCTGCCGATTGTCGGTTCGAAAAACTGCCGCTATTGCGGCACCGCGCTGAAAACGCCCGCCGGCCTCGGCTGGGTGCTGACCGACGCGCGCGAAGGATAAATCCATAGACAGCAAAGTTCCCTCCGCAGCAGCGAAGGGAACTGTTTTATATGTAGGTTTTATTTTCTGTAGAACAGAATGCCCAAGGTGTTCGGGCCGCAATGGTTGGAAACCGTGCAGCCGGCGCGGGTGTGGTAGATATGCTCGAACGGGAGCAGATCTTTAAGCTGCTTTTCGACGGCCTGCCATGCCTCGTCCGCAATGCCGGAGTCGGTAATGAAGATGCGGCGGGTATCGACGGTATCGAGATCGCCGAGCTGATCGCGGACATAGCGCGGCAGCGCACGGTCGAGCGACATGCGGTATTTCTTGCCGACGATCATCTTGCCGTCCTTGACAAGGATCGTGGGCTTGAGGTTCAGCAGATTTGCGCCGAGCGCAACGACCGAGCTGCACCGTCCGCCGAGCGCGAGGTATTTGAGGGTGTCGATGACAAAGCTCACGTCGAGCTTCTTCTTGCGCTCCTCTAAGATGTCGAAAATCTCCTTGGCGGTCTTGCCCTCCTCCGCCAGCTCGGCGGCGTCGAGGACGAGGTGCCCGATGCCGGTGGAGAGGTTGCGCGAGTCGATCACATACACGTCGCCGATCTCCTCGGCCGCGAGGCACGCGTTCTGATAGCAGGAGGACATTTCGCTGCTGATCGTAAAATGCACGATGGCGTCGTAGCCTTCCTTCTGCGCCTTGAAGAAATCGAGATAATCCGACACGTTCAGCGCCGCCGTAGAGCCGACGCGCTTGGTCTTGGCGACATACGCATAAATGTCGTCCGGGGTGATCTCGACGGTGTCCTTGTAGGATTTTCCGTCCAGCACGACATACAGCGGAGAAATACCGATATGGAACTGCTCGATCAGCTCCGGGGAAAGGTCGCACGTACTGTCCGACGTAACACGAATGCGCATAAGGCCGCCTCCATCCATTAAGTTGATTTATTCTATCATAAACGATTCTAATGCGCAAGGCGTTTGCTCAATTTTTCCACAGTTGTGGGCTTTTTTTACACGATTTGCACGGTATACGGTTCACCCGAAGCGCATACAATGCGGCAAAAGGAGGACGACCATGGCAAAAAAGGCTCATCGAAAGAAGCGTTCCGCCGCGCCGGTTTGGCCCGTATCGGCGGCGATCCTGCTCGGCACAGCGGCGGCGACGGTGCTACTGCTGCTGTTCGCGTTTTTCATTTACAGGGAGTGGCTGCCCGAAAGCGCCGTCCCGACCGTCAATACGATCATCAAGGTACTTGCCGCCGTGCTTTGCGGGCTGTGGGTCGGCAGCCGCGTGTCGGAAAACGCTTGGCTGTTCGGCGGCGTTGCGGGGCTTGGCTTTACCGTCCTGTCCACGCTGCTCTTTTCGCTGTTTGCGGGCAGCTTTTCGCTCGGCCTGCCCGTCGCCGCGGATGCGCTGCTGTCTTTTGCGCTCGGCGCCGCCGCCGCGGGAATCGCGGCCTACCTAAAGGAACGCAGGGCCGCCCGCCCCGCCGCATAAAAATGCCCGATCCGGAGAAAGCACGGATCGGGTTTTCTATCGTTATGATTATCCTCGCGGAGATTGCTTGGTTACCGCCGTTCGGCAAGCTCTTTTTTATGCATCCAATGGATGCCGATGTGCCCGATCCCCAAGAGAATGCCCGCGGCAAAGAGGAACGGATTTCTCCCATAAACGGCGATCAGCAGAACGGCAATAACCGGCAGCGTTGCGCCCGCCACCGGAACGCCGCAATAGCTGCTGTAAAAATCCTCCATTGTTTTGGCGCTTCGAAAATAGCGGATCCAGTACAGCTCATACAGCACCATGCAGACGAGCGCGGCGACAAGCCATAAAAGCCAAGGATGAAGCCCCTGCGGGTTAAAGTCCTTGAAAAGCAGCACCAGGCAGGTCACGGCAACCTCGCCGACCCGTTCAAGGAGCAGCAGCACTTTGTTTTCATGCGCCGCATATTCGTCATAGTGCTGCGGCTTGTTTTTTGCCCACATAAGATTCGGAACGAACAGCAGCAGAAGAAAAAGCAAGCCGACATAGGAAAAACCGAAATGCATGATCGTCCCCTCCCCAAGCTGTGTTTTGTCGCCGTCCGCCGCGAGACGTTACAGTGCCTTTCTGTAAAACATCAACGAGAACGTGTTCGGCCCGCAATGGTTGGAGATCGCGCAGCCCGCGCGCCCGAACAGGATGTTCGCCTCCGGCAGCAGCTCGTGTACAAGCTGCGTCGCCTCCTCCCGCATTTCGGGCAATACGCCGGAATCGACGATGAACACGCGGCGCGGATCGACGGACGCGGGATCGCCGATGTGCTCGCGGATATACCGCATCGCCGCGCGGTCGGGCGACATGCGGTATTTTTTGCCGACGGTCATTTTGCCGTCCTGCACAAGGATCGTCGGTTTCAGCCCGAGCAGGTTCGCACCGAGCGCGACGACCGCATGGCACCGTCCCCCGAGCGCGAGATATTGCAGGGTGTCCAGGACAAAGCTGATGTCCAGCCGGTCCCTCCGGGCTTCCGTCTCCCGGCAGATCTCCTGCGGCATTTTCCCTTCGGCGGCCAGCTCCGCAGCGTCGAGTGCCAAAAGCCCGATCCCGAGCGACAGATTGCGCGAATCGACCACATACACGTTCCCGACCTCCGCCGCCGCAAGGCACGCGTTCTGATAGCAGGAGGACATGTCGCTGCTGATCGTGAAATGCACGATGGCATCGTAATCCATCAAATTTTCCCGGAAGAACGCCATGTAATCATCGATGTTCGGCGCGGCCGTATGGCAGACCGTTTTGGTTCGCTCCACATGGCGGTAGATATCCTCCGGCCGGATATCCACGGCATCCCGGTAGGCGCGATCCCCCATGACGATATACAGCGGGCAGACCGCAATGCGGTATTGCTCGCAGAGCGCGGACGACAGATCGCATGTGCTGTCCGCCGTAATATGAATCCGCATAGAAGCCTCCGAAGAATGAATTTGTTATATGATATCACAGTCCGTTTCTACGCACAATAGATTTCATATATTTTTTGGGTAAAGCGGATGCTTGGCAGTCTTTTCAGGCTTTGTGCAGGGCAAACGAAAAACCGCCTGCTTTTGCGGGAGGCTTTGGGGTCTTGGGGAAATATGCGCTTTACCGGATGAAGTTCGTCCAGACGTGCGGTTCCTTTTCGGGCAGGCCGAGCTGCGCCTTGCCAAGCGCAATCGACTGCATCAGAAACGCCATCTGCCGCGCGAGCGTGCGCATGGACTGGAGCCCCTCCTCGTCCTGCATGGCCTGCTCTGCGTTCGCGCCGTGGATGCCGTTCCAATACTGTCCGCCCGCAATCGGCATACCGGAGATGCCGAAATACTTGTTCAGCCGGTCGAACGTCGTTTCGTTGCCGCCGCGCCGACAGCTTGTGACCGCCGCGCCGACCTTTAAGGATTTATCGAAGGACGTGCTGTAAAACAGCCGGTCGAGCACCGCCGTCAGCGTCGCATTCGGCCCGCCGTAATAGACCGGGCTGCCGACGACAAGGCCGTCCGCGGCCTCGAACTTCGGCGCAAGCTCGTTGACGATGTCGTTTCGCACACAGCGCCCGTTCCTGCCGCAGAATCCGCACGCAATGCACCCCGGCAGCGCGAGGTTCCCGACCTGCACCAGCTCAGCCTCGATGCCCTTTTCCCCGAACACCTTCACCATCTCGTTCAGCGCAACGAATGTGCAGCCTTTCTTATGCGGACTGCCGTTCAGCAGCAATACCTTCATCTTGCTTTCCTCCCGTTTGTTTTCTTCATCATACGGCGCGGGAAGCGGATTTGTCAAGTCCGTTTTCCCCTGCGCCGCCCGGATGCAAAAAGGAACCGCGCGCGGCGGTTCCCTGTCTGCTTTACTCTGCGCTTTCGCCCGGCGCGTTGGCCGCGCCCTGCTCTCCGTTCGGTTGGTTGCCGGGACGGCGCGAGCGGCGACGGCGGTTGTTCCGCTTGGCGCCCTCGGGCTTGGATTCGCCGTTTGAGGGGGTATTGTCCGTCTGCGGCTTTACGGCATTCGGCTTGGCGTCGGCGCCTTGGCCGTTCTGCTCGCCCTGCGGCTTGTGGCGCGGCGGGCGCTGCTTCTGCTCGTTCGGCTTCTGCTCGCCCTGCGGCTTGGCTTTGACCTGCGCTTCCGGCTTGTCCTCCTTCGGCTTTTGGGACGTGGTTTCCGCCTTGGGCATCTGCTTCTTCTCACCGGCGTCGGGCTTTGCACCATTCGGCTTCTTGCCGCGATTGCGGTTTCTGCCCTTGCCGTCCTCGGCCTTGGGCTGTTCCTTTACCGGCTCGTCCTTCTTTTCGGGTGCGGGCTTGCCGGTCTGCGGCGCGGTCTGCCGGGTATTGTTCGCGGCGGGGCGGCGGCTTCGGCGGTTCGCGTTCTCGCGCTTGGCCATCGAAGCAAAATCGCTTTCGCCCTCGGGCTTGGGCTCTGTTTGTGCGGTCGCGGCTTCGGGCAGCGGTTCGCCGACCGGGCCGAGATGTGTATACGGATACTCGCGCACGTCGATGGAGCCGTCCTCCATCGTCAGGCGAACCTTGGTGCGCTCGGTGATCGCGTTGTTTTCCACGACGACGCCGACGCCGTCGATGGTGTTGATCTCCTTGCCGACCTTGGGCATGACCTTTTTCATGCTCTCGTACACATTCTGCTCATACTGGAGGCAGCACATCAATCGTCCGCAAAGGCCGGAAATCTTCGTCGGGCTGAGGGAAAGATTCTGCTCCTTCGCCATCTTGATCGAAACGGGGCGGAAATCGTCCAAGAACGCGTTGCAGCACACGGGCCGTCCGCACGGGCCGAGTCCCCCGAGCATCTTGGCTTCATCGCGCACGCCGATCTGCCGCAGCTCGATCCGCGTCCGCAGCGTATAGGCGAGATCCTTAACGAGATCGCGGAAGTCCACGCGCTCATCGGCGGTGAAATAGAACACGATCTTGCTGCCGTTGAAGATGTATTCCGCATCGACGAGCTTCATATCGAGGTTATGCTCTTTGATCTTTTCTTCGCAGATCGCAAACGCCTCCGGCTCCTTGGCCGCATACTCCTTGCGCATCCGCTTGTCCTCGTCGGTGGCGATGCGAAGGACGGGCTTCAGCGGCGCGACGATCTCGGTCTCCTCGACCTCCTTAATGCCCTGCGCCACCTCGCCGAATTCAAGCCCGCGCGAAGTCTCGACAATCGCGCCGTCGCCGGTTTCAAACGGCAAATCGAGCGGGTCGAAATAATACACGCGGCTGCTTGTTTTGAATTTAACTCCGATAACCTTAACCATATTGCTCCTTATGGGTTCTGTCTGTATCCGTTTTGTGCGTCCTTGGTGCGGACGATCCGATGTTTTCTTTACGGCAGCCTGCACAGCACCCAATCGAGCGTCTGCGAGGCCGTCGCGCGGAAGGTCAGCTGCCGCTTTCCGTCCAGCAACGTTTGTATCATACCCTGTATTCGGGCGGTTGTAAAGGCATCCGAAAGATGTTTTACAATCGGTTTGCAATCCGTATTGTCCATATCCCGCGAGCCGATCTGCAGTTTCAGCGCATCGCTGAGCAGCTCCAGCCACACGTCGAAAAACGTATCGACAAGCTCCGGACTCACGCGCGTTTTCTTCTTCGCGTCGCCGTCCTCCCCCGCCTCCGCGCGCGTGCAGAGCGCCGCCGCTTCAGGCAAGGGCCGCACGCCTTTGCGATACTTTTCAAGGCAGTCGACTGCACCCTTGCGGAACGCGAGCGCATCGGCCTGCGCCATTTTTTCGGCCCGGCCGTAGACGCCGTCCGCCCGCCGTGCGCATTGCTCCGCCGTCGCCGCGTCAATGCCGTTTGCCGTCAGCCGCTTGGCAATCGTTTCCCACGGCTCCGTCTCGGCGCGGATAATCATGCAGCGTGAGAGGATCGTCGGCAGGATGCCGGTCTCGACGCCGGTCAGCAGCAGCAGCGTATCCGCCGGCGGCTCCTCCAGCGTTTTCAGCAGTACGTTCTGCACAAGCGGCGTCATCTTGTGCGCGTTCAGCAGCACGACGCACCGCCGTCCGCGCTCAAACGCCTCGGCATTCAAAAGCCGCAATACGTCGCGCATCGGGTCGATCGCATAGTCGGACGCCTCGAGATAAAACGGACAGCCTTCGAGCCGCGTCACGTCGTCGGTGTGCAGCAGAAACCGTGCCGCCGCCCGCCGTGCAAAGCCCGACCAGTCGCTTTCCGGCGCACCCGCCAGCAGGATCGCGTGCGGGCAGTCGCCCGCCTCGATATGCCGCAGCCGTTCCTCGTTCGTCATGCGTTCGTTTCCTCCGTGGATGGGATCGTGTCGCCCTCGGTTCCCGCCTTGCATGTGTCGATTGCCGCAAGCAGCTTCGTATGCAGTGTATCGCTCGGCGAGATACATACCGCGTGCGGCCTGCCATCGTCATACGTCAGGCAGAGCGTGTCCGCCCGCCGCCCTACGTAGGTGCGTCCCTCGTAGCCCGGCAAACCGTTTTGCCACGCGCCGACCGTCACACCGCGCAGCGGCACGGTCAGCAGCAGCGTCTCCTTGCGGCCGACGATTCGATAAACCAGCAGCTCCCGGTCGGTCAGCGTGTAGCGAAACGCCATGAGCCGCAGCCGGTAGACCGCATAGCCGCTCGAAAACAGCGCCGCATACAGCGCAATCTGGAACAGCAGCCGCATCGCCGCGAACCGTTCAGCCAGCCAATGCGACAGCAGGATGCACCCGACCGCCCCGAGCAGAAGCAGCAGATACAGCGCCGCATCGCTGCGAACGATACGCCGCCGCGGCTCCGCGACCTCGGTATGCAAAAATACGGGGATTGTGTCTTCCATAGCCCCCATTGTACACCAAAAAAACACTTCCGTCAATCAAAGAGAAAGAAAATCAAAGAAATTCAAAGAATTCAAAAGATTCAGTTTTCTATTTGCCTGTAATCTCAATTATCTGGAATTGCAAATTTTTACCCATCCAGTTAAAATAAATCTCGCGTTCGAGAGAACGAACATCATATTCCTCAGTAGCTCAATGGCAGAGCATTCGGCTGTTAACCGAAGGGTTGTAAGTTCGAGTCTTACCTGGGGAGCCAATTGGAACAAATCCGAACCTGAAGCTCGTGGGCGATGGGTTCGGATTTGTTGTTTATCTCAGCACTTCTGAAATAAAACCAAAACGGAGGAAAAAGAGATGAACACAAACGAAATTGGCTGGATCGGGCGCTACGGAAACAAACTGCTTGCGATGCTCAAAGAACATGATCCGGACAAGTACACTTCCCTTCTGTTCGAGGGAACGCTGAAGCAATACCTGCTCGCGCAGGACGAGTACATTAGCGAACGCATTTGGGATCTGACCATGGAATTGGCAAAAAAGAACGGCGTCAACGAAGAATTGAAGCTCCGCGATCAGATGCGATGGGTGCAGGAAGTCAATTCCTTCCGGAACATCGCGGAAGAAATCGTGCTTGGGGAATACTTGGATTGAAAATAATAGTCGAACACAGCAGGAGTCAAAAAACCTCCTGCTGCGTTTCTTTATGAAAAAGATCAATACAAGCACATCCCTATGTGGCTATAGATCATCAATATCATTATTGTTATTGCTATCTGCGATTTTTATCACAGTGCGGAGCACGGCGATCTTTACAGAACGTACCGATACCTGCCGCAAGAACAGGCAGATGCTTTTGTGGAGGATACATCGAAGCGGCTTTCGGAACAGGTGCGTTTTGTTGCAAAGGAACCCGGCAGCCGATCATAAAACGCCGCATGCCCTTGAAGAGCACGATACAAGAAAACCGACCATCCTTCGATGGTCGTTTTTCTTTCTCCCGGATACCGGGGCAAGAGCGGTTTTTCGTTGTTTTATGAAGCTGAATATGGTAGAATAATCCCGATAAACACGGATCGGGTGAGGTAAATAACATGTATGAGATCAAACCGTTGGAAAAAAGCGATATTGACAGGATTATCGCCTTTGAAGAGGAACTCAGAAGACAGGAACCGGATACATACTATTGGGAACCGGATGAATTATACAGACATCAATTAGAACGGAGCTTCACAGATCAACGGTTCAATACGGCAATCTCGTTTATCGCCATAAAGGAAGACAGAGTAATCGGAAGAATCGACGCCTCTCTTATCAGCAGCAGAAGCGACGCTTCCTGTTTCAGCGCATATATGGATTGGATCTGTGTTCTGAAAAGCGAAAGGCATCATAAAGTCGCACAAGCATTGCTGAACGCGTTAAGAGAAGAATGCAAAAAACAAGGCGCAGGCGTACTGATTGCATTGATGGCAAATAACGATGAAGCGCAGAGGTTTTACAAAAGCGTGAAAGACGCATCCGTTCATGACACCGGCATCTGGATCGACATATCATGATCGAATCCGGCAAATCCCGGTTTGTCATGCTTCCCGCCGGCGTCCTTTTGCGCGGTCTTTCTATTCCGTGATGCACTTTTCCGCGCTCTTACACAAAGAAGAACGACCGTCTTTCAACGGTCGTTTTTTCATTCAGGAGATCAGGCAGATCCCGGCAAGCGCCGCGGCGAGAAAGCATACGCCCCCTGCCGCATCGATTTGATCGAACCATGCAAGGTCGTTGAGGTCCGCCGCGATATTTCTGATGCGCCCGCTCTCCGGCAAAAGCGTATTGCGCACCGCGATCACGTCCGGAAGATCGAGATTGTAGATTTTGCAGGCGCCGTTGTCGCAGTTCTCCGCGGTCTGATCGAGCCCGCAGCCGAGGTTGACAAGCGCGGCGAAGGGGTGCTTTGCAAGGTAGTCCTTCGCCTCGATCATCAGATCATTTTCGCGCATGGCAACCTCCAGCGCGCCGAAGCGGTACGCAAGGCTTTTTGCGCGCTTTTCGAGCGCCGAAAAGTCGTAGTCGATCCTTTCGATCAGCTCCACCGCTCTTTCATCGCGGAACAGATTCGGAAACTGCTCTGTGCAGAGCCTGCGCCCGTAGAGCGGGATTACCAGCGTTTCCTGCACGGTGTTTTTCTCAATATGCGTCTTCATGGCTCACTTCTTACCGACGAGCAGCGCGGAGCCTTTCAGCTCCATCCATACCGCTTCTCCTTTGCGGATGAACGTTCCGTCGTCCGTGGGGATCAGCCGGACGTCCGCATACCCCATGCCCCTGAGCTTTTCGACGAACGCCTGCATATCGCCGTATCTGGGTTTTGAGAAGATATCATGGATCGCGAACGTGCCGCCCTTTTTCAGCACGCGCAGCGTTTCCAAAAGAAGCGCCTGCTT
>JAEEGL011323002.1_pt1 | contig 25006 bp, 16 predicted proteins | sample 9134231 | NCBI WGS metagenome assembly JAEEGL01 (sample SAMN16246548, study PRJNA631951) | gut metagenome | biome: gut microbiome; feature: rumen; material: fiber-attached | host: Bos | place: Iran: Karaj | collected 2018-10 | reverse complement strand
GCGAAATCAAATGCCTTTGAATTGCCACCTTGGCTCTTCATCATCCATATTAATAAGCCAATTAAGATTAATGATGGAATTAATGAAACTAAAATAGATAACCAAACATTAGGTTGTAAAGCATTCATCATAACTTGAACGCCTTCTTTTTCAACTACTGTCTCTAAATTAGCACCTGTTAAATAAACATAGAAATTCACATTCTTTCCATCAATTAATGCTGTACCAGTAATCTTATATAGATCATAATTTTCATATCCAGCAGGAACACTTGTTAATTGTCCTTTAATATTACCAGCTTCAACATACTTTAAGAAATCATCAATAGATAATTGCTTAACTTGAGCTTGAGTAAATTGTCTGATAAACAATATAACAGCAACAATCGCTAAAATAACTAATAAAATAGAAATGATATCAAATTTAAAGCGTTGATGTCTATTATTATTGTTATTATTAGGATTTTGATTGTTATTTTGATTTTGGTTTTGATTTTTATTATTGTTATCTTGCACCTTCAAATCCTCCTTATTTTGAATAAATTTCGTCCTTTAATACACCTACATAAGGAAGATTTCTATATAAATCATTATAATCAAGACCATAACCTACTACGAATTCATTAGGAACTCTTCCACCAACATAGTCAGCTTCGATTCCAACCTTTCTTCCTTCAGGCTTGTCTAATAAAACACAAACCTTAACAGATTTTGCACCATGTGCAATTAGTAATTCCTTTACAGCCTTTAATGTTCTTCCTGTATCTAATATATCATCTACAATGATTATATCCTTTGCATCTACATCAGGACATTCACCCTTAACATTAATAACACCTGTTGATTGTGTACCCTTATAAGATGAAACCTTGAAATAATCAATTGTACAAGGAATTGTTATATTTTTGAAAAGATCAGACATAAAAGGTAAGCAGCCCTTTAATAAGCCAACAAGCATTGGGCACTTTCCTTCATAATCCTTAGAGATTTGTTCACCTAATCTTTTATTCATTAAAGCTAATTCTTCAACTGAAACACTTACTTTTTTAATATCATTTTCTAACATTATAGTACCTCACATATAAAATAGATATCACCATTTTGTAAATCATTTACTACACTATCTGATTTAGCATAATTGTATATCCATAAAATTTCATTTTCGCTATCAGTAATAATAGGAACAGATATTCTATCGTCTTTTCTTACCTTAGCATCAATTAATATTCTACTTACCTTTTTAGTTCCGATACCAAGCTTAATAGTATCTCCTTCATTTTTAGTTCTAATTATAAAAGGTAATTTCAACTTATTATAGCACAACCTAACGTATTTTGCATTAGAATTAGGCACTTCATTAGAAAAGTAAAATTTATATTTATTATTATAAATTACTATATCATCTACATTAACACTAACTGAATCAATTGTATTTTCGTTAGATTTTTCAACATATGCTAAATTATAACTTCTAATAAATACATTATTATCATTAAGCTTAAGCTTTTTAGAACCATTTGAATTATCTAATAGCTTTAAAATAGAAAGAATTATATTGTTATTCTTTCTGATGTTATTTCTTTCTAAAATTAAAGAAATAATATCCTTCTTTAAGGCTATATCTAATTTATTGAATGATTCAATTTCAATTTTATTATCATAAGATTCTAAATATTTAATTGAATCCTTTCTAATATAATCGAATGCTTCTTTTACCTGAATATTATATTCTAATGTTTTATTAGCAAGGTCAACACATTCCTTTTTTAAAAGAGGAACAACATGATGACGAATTCTATTTCTTAAGAAATCATCCTCATGATTAGATGAATCCTCAAAATATTCTAAATTATGCTCTTTAGCATAATCATATAGTTCATTTTTAGTTACACATAATAAAGGTCTAATTATTCTATAATTTCCATCATTATATAAAATAGATATTCCACCATATCCATATAAATTAGAGCCTTCCATAATCTTCATTAAAATTGTTTCAATTTGATCATCTAAATGATGAGCTGAAGCAATTGTTTTAGTATTATATTTAGCACACAAGCCTTTGAAAAAATCATATCTTGCATTATGAGAATCATTATGGAAATTATCATTTCCATCATAATAGTATTCTAATAATTCAAATGGAACATTTAATTTATTAGCTAGATTTCTCATAGCCTTTTCTTCGATTTCAGATTGAGCTCTTTTATGATGATTTACATGAGCTAATATAACCTTATATCCTAGATTATGTAAAATGTTGATTAAGCAAACTGAATCTACACCACCAGAGGTAGCACATATAATAGGTTCTTCTGCTATTAAGTTATGTTCTATAATAAAATTCTTTATTTTATTTTCCATAGTGCTTCCTCCAATCGATACATATTTTAGCACATTTTAGCAACTAAATAAAGAAATCGCCAAAAATACTACAATATCACATATTTTAATTGCACACAATTTAATTTTCACATATTTAAAAAGAGATTGCAGTGGCAATCTCTTATGCTTTTATATAATTTTTTTAATTAGTAAGATGTTCTTTTCATTGATTCTGTTATATGAAATGTTATCCGCAAAGTTCTTAACGATTAGGATTCCTAATCCACCTTCCTTTGCATTTTCATCTTCTACAATCTTTGCCTCTATATTTAAAGGATTAAATTCAGGGCCATGATCAATGAATGTCATAGATAAAATATGCTTAGTTTTATTATAGGCTAATCTTAAGAAGAATAATCCAATTTCTCCACCATAAGCATATTTATTAACATTAGAATATAATTCATCAATTATTAATTCTAATTGTACACCAACAGATGCAATCTTATTTTTCTCAACAAACTCTTGAGAGAATTTTAATACCTGTTCAAGGTTTTCTTTCTTCGATAAAACCTCTATTTGTTTTGAAATAACAATATCACCACGATATTCTAATAAAAGCATAGTCATATCATCAGCCTGTGGTGCTTCACTAACAAAATAACTAATATCATCCTTTAATTTACATTGGAATTCAAACAAGGAATCGAATTCCTCATTATTATAGAAATTAATTAATCTATCATCACCGTAAAAATCACCATTTATATTACGGGCTTCTGTTATACCATCTGTATATAATGTGATAATATCACCTTTATTGATTGTAACCTTCTCATCAAATAAAACTGTTTCTTCTAAGGCACCTAAAATAAAGCCTGGATTACATTCTAGGAATCTAAATTTATGCTTAGAACCAACTATAGGCTTATTATGACCAGCATTAGAATATTCTAGCTCACCTGTTTCAGTATTTAATATACCTAAAAAGCAAGTAACAAACATCTTAGAATCATTACCATCAACTAAGATTCTATTAACATCCTTTAATATTTCACTTGGATGTCTTCCTGGTTGAGTATATGTTTTAAGTGTTGTTATAGTTTTCATCATAAACATTGCGGCAGGAACACCTTTTCCTGATACATCTCCTATAGCAATAGCGACATGATTATCATCAAGCTTATAGTAATCATAAAAGTCTCCACCAACCTCTTTAGCTGGATTTAGTTCAGCAACAATTTCAACGTTTTGTCCTGTAACTAATTCACTTGGTAAAGCCTTTAATTGAATTTCTTTAGCAATGTTTAATTCTAAAGCCATCTTTTCTTGTTCTTGCTTAATTTCAACACTATTCTTAAATAATTTATGACTTCTTGAAGTTAAACCAAGAGCGATAAAGAAAATGATTGTTAAGAATGAAGCTCTAGCAAAATAATAATAAGCTAAAACCTTAATATATCTATTTTCACCTTGGGCTTTTAAATCATTTAAAAACTCAAATCTTTCTTCTGGAGTATTTGGATGATATAAATAAGCTTTTCCTGCTTCATCAAATTTAATGATACCTTCTGTTAATAAGTTAGCATCATATTCTCCACAATACATACCAGCATATAATGCTAAAAGCATCGCAAGCATTGTTGAAATATACATTATCTTTACTGTTTTTCCACTATAGTAATGGCTTGCTAAGAAAAGCACTGCCGCATAACCTAATACTGCATGCTTCGGAATAACCATATTAACTATGGAAACAACAGATAAGAATGAGAATAATAAGAAATACTTATATCCACTTTTGTATATTCTTTTTCCTCTTACAATAACTAAAGAGCTTAATAACAATCCAATATTAATTGGGAAGAATATATAGATTAATGTATAGCTATAAACAGGGAATGCCTTTGTTACATAAAACAAAAACACAATAACCATAATTATGGCTGTAAATACATTAACCTTGACCATCCGCTTATTGGCATCTATTTCATTTTTACGTAGGGTTTCTAATTCAACATCTAAAGCCATAAGATCCCCCTTTAAATACCTATATCTAAATCTTTATACTTAGCAAGTAATTCTTTTAATCTACCTAATACACCATTAATTCTCTTATCATTATCAGGTTCATTTTGCTTACACCACCATAATAGATGAATGTAACCAATAATTTTAATCTTATCCTTATATTCCTGCTTATCAGAATTTAAATACTTCACTAATGCGTCATTAGCAATTCTAAATGATAATTCTTTTGATACACCTAAAAATCTTTCACAATTACCTGGTTCATCCTCTTCAAAGGCAACATATGGAATAAATAATCCACAGGCAAGCTCAAAAATTGGATGACCTATTGCTAGAGTATCCATATCAATTAATAATAATTCACCATTTTGACTCATGATATTTTTAAAATGACAATCTCCATGAACAAATGTTTTTCTTTCAGGAATATTATTAATCATTGTTATTAAACTTGTATATTCTGAATCAGTTAGCTTATCGCTTGAAGCATTAAGCTTTTCTAACCACTTCTCTTTTAAATTAGGTAAATCAGTTGAATCAGATTCAGTATTATTAATCTTTTTCATTAATTCTACATATTTATCTAATAATTCATCATAATCATTAGGATTATCTCTAAACATATCTCTTAAGGAAATACTGTCTAGCATTTCAAATCTAACACCTAATTTATCCTTAATTCTAACAATGTCATAAGAAATCGCAGTAGGAATACCTAAAATAAATGCTTTCTTTGCCATTCCTAATTCTCTTTCTACTTCCTTAATATCAGTATGTCTTCTATAGGCTTTAACAATTGTATCCTTATCAAGTCTATAAACAATTGAAAAATAGCCTTCGCCAATAACCTCACATCCAGTAACATCAATACTAACTAAAGCCTTACTTACAGGCATAATATTAGTAAATCCTGTCATTTGGAAAACCTCATATACTGAAGGACAAGTATCATCGACAGCAAAGTTCTTATAAGCTTGTTTCAATCTCAAAACAACTCTTAATCCAGAACTTGATACATAAGTTACATCTCCCATATTAATAACTAATTTATCAAATGTTTCTGAATTAGTAACACCTAAAATTTCATTTTCAACTTCTTCTGAAGTTAATGAATTTATTTCTCCCTCTAGATAAATAGTTAAACAGTTATCCTGGTTAACCTTATTTTTTATATATTTCATATTTAACTCCTCCAATTTAATCGAAATACCTACTTATATTATAACAAAAGAAAATAATAAAAGTAAAACAAAAACAAAAAGACATCCCTAAAGATGTCTTTAATATTGTTTTATTTTGCTGTAGCAATTAAGAAACCATGAACATAAATACCACCAGTTGGATTTACGAAATAGTAAGTACCAGCTTCTGGAATAATAAATGTTTCACGAGTAATTTTTTGCTTAGTACCAGGTGTTACAGCTGTTTGAAGCTCATCACCTAGCTTACCATCAAGATCATTATATAATACTAATTCTCTTTCTTCATCACCAGTTGATGCATAGAATACAACAATCTTACCTGGCTTATCCATAACAATCTTTATAGCTTGGTCACTATTCTTGATTGTAATTCTTTCTTCAAATCCAATGCTATCATATCTATCTGAGCTTGATCTATTAGATGTATATGTAGCACCAGTTCCATAATAGCTTGTAGAATCAACCTTAGTTGGAAGTGGACCAAAGATAAAGTCTGTTTCAGCTAAAGTAACTTTTGTTGGTTTGCCATCAACGAAATCACTTAAAGTTGGAGCTAAATCATAATATGAAGCAATGTTTTCTGTTGTTGATGCTTTAATTATGATACCCTTTGTACAAGTTACTGTTGGATCTTCTTTTAATACAACCTTAACAGTTTGTTGATTACCAACATTGAAAATATCTACATCTTCAATATCATATTTGTCATATGAGAAATCTTCATCGTATGCTGAAGCTACAGTTGGAACAACGTGAACCTTCCAACCAGCCTTTACAGCATCAATACCATCAATTGATTGTTCGAATGAAGCTGAACCACTCTTAATTTGAATTGAAGCAATTGGGTCTTCAACATTGATGATTAAGAATGCAACAACATTATCATTATGTTTTACACCATCAATTTCAATTTCTGGTGCTTCATATGTTACCTTAACAACATATGTTCCTACTGCATTAATGTTAACTGCACTTGCTTCTACCTTAACTTGAGATGTAGTTAATTCTTGAATACCAATTTCTTCAGATGCAGTACCAGTTGCGTTAGTTTTATTCTTATGTAATTTAACCTTAATTCCTGATACTAATGAATTTAGGTCAAAATCATGATCATAATCATCTTTATATTTAGCAACATACTTATCATTTAATAAATAATTCTTAATTCTAGAATTATCAGCAAATGTTGCTTCTAAACCTGCAAAGTATTCTAGATTTGGAGTTGATTCAAATACTGATGAAACAACGCTAATTGAATACTTTTGTTTTTGAACTGTATCCTTGTAACGATAAATAATTGTTACTTGATAAGTTCCAATATTATACATATCTACTTCCTTAGTATCTACAGTGAAATCAGTAGTAACTAAGCTTCCTAATTTTCTATCATCATTTAAGAAGTTAGCAGTAATTGTAATTCCGTCAGTTGTAAATGCTTCACCTAAGAAGAATACTGTTTTAGCCTTAGATGTATCAATAGTAATTGAACTTAAGTGAGCTTCGTCAAAATTATATCCGTCAGCTGATTTATTAATTGTAGATTCATAGAATCCATTTGGATCAGCTTCTTCTTTCTTACAAGATGCTAAAGTTAAAGAAAATGCTAAAGCGAATCCTGTTAAAGCTATATACTTAAATTTTCTTAACATATTCATAGAATATACCTCCGTTTGAAAACGTTTTACAATGTATTCTATCATTTATGGTTTTTCAAGTCAATAATATTACATACTGAAAATGTAATTTTCATTAAAATTGTGATGATTTTTCCTAAAAAACACAATAAATATACAATTTATATTTTTATAATAAAAATATCATATATTAATGCAAAAGAAAAAGTGCAAGGATTAACCTCGCACTTTGTTGTAATTATTTTTTAGAATTATTCAACTTCAACAGTAACAGTGTAAATTCTTAAGCCCTTTGTGTCGGATTTAGTTTGAATTTTATAAGTACCAGCAGCTAAGTTAGAATATGTTAATGTAGTTTGAGAAGTTCCACTTAATGAAGCAGTATTTGCTGAATCAGCAACTTCTGCGTCAGCTGATGTATAAATGAATGCACCTGTTGTAGTATCTGAACTACCTGTACTTGATACTACTAATGTAACAGTTGCAGTCTTTCCTTCAGCTACTGTGAATTCTAAATATGAAGTGGCATTCTTATTTGTTTGTAATGAGAATGTATCACTGTTAGATCTCTTTGCAGATGTACCCTTTAATGTGAAGCTACCAAATGCTGTACCATCAGCAACTGCATCACTCTTATTGTATGAAGCTAAAGCTGTTTCAGCATTGAATTCCATCTTAGAAACTGCTGCAACCTTAGCATATAATGTTGCACCAGCAACTACATTAGCAGCTGTTGCTTCAGTTGTTAATTCTTGATCTGTATATTTACCTTTTACAGTATAACCACTAAATTCTAGACCTGCAAATTTAGCTTGAACGTCAGTTGCATTATATGTACCAAGAATTACGATTTGAGTTTCTAAGTTTGCAACTGCAGTTGATGCTGCTGAATATGCTTTAACAGTTGCAACACCCTTTTCAGCTGCGATAACAGCATCTACTTTTGTTTCAACTGCTGTAACTTCAGTTGTTGAAGTAGCTGCATTTAATGAAGTTAATAAAGTATCAAATTCATTTGTAACGTAAGTCTTAATTACTTCTGAAAGACCAGTGAATGCTGTAGTTGCCTTATAATCAGTAATCTTCTTAGATACTACTGCCTTAGCTGCTACAACAGGATCTACTGCCTTTTCTGTGAAGTTAATAGCTACATCATCAACAGTCTTTGGTGATGAACCATTAGCCTTACATGTAAATTTAATAGATGATAATGATGTAATAGATACAGCAACATTTTCTACAATTGTAGTACCATCTACAGAATATGAAACCTTACCTTCAGATGTGTCTAAAGTTACTTTAATCTTATATGTTTCATTAGCCTTGAATTCAACAGATGATAAAGTATCGTTTCCACCATCTAATCTATAGCCTAAAACAATCTTGCTGTTAGAATCCTTTTTACTTCTAATACCAAATACTTCAGTCTTTTCAGTCTTAGCTGCTGATGTACCTTGAATTTGGAATAATGCTTCACCATTTACTGGTGTGATTGGTGTTACTTCAAAGAATACTTCATAAACACCAGTTTTTGTAATAGTTGTATGTTCAACATCAACGTTACCAGTTGTAAGTTTTAATTGATTATCAACAGTTACTTCTGCACCTGTTGCTGGTAATTTAACAGCTTCTGGAGTTGTATAGAAGTCAGTTGCGAAAATATTGCTTGATGCAGCCTTCATTGTATCGTATTCTGTTGTGTCTTTGAAAACTGCTGTTAAAGTAGTTTCTCCAATAATTGGAGTATTGAAATCATATGCAAATGAATCAGCATCTGCCCAGTAAGCAAATCTCTTACCTTCTTGAGTAGGAGTTGTTGTTGGCTTTGTTGCCTTTTCATTTTCTTTAACTTCTTGAACAGATACTTCAGTTGTACCATTCATAAATTTAACATTGTAAGTATCAGGTACTGCTTCCCACTTAGAATAAATTGTAACAGGACCAGTTAATACTGTACCGAAATCAAATTCCTTTGTTAATGCTTCATCACTGAACCAACCAGCGAATGTATAGCCATCCTTTGTTGGAACTGCAGGAACTGCAACGTTACGACCAAAGTCAACTACTGTAGTAGAAATAGTTCTTGATCCATCCTTGAAAGTAACCTTGCATTCATTTACCCAAGCTGCATAAATTGATGTATTGCTTGTGATAATATCACCGAAGTTAAATTCTTCAGTTAATGCAGAATCCTTATACCAACCATTGAATACTTTTCCTTCTTGAGTTGGTACTGCAGGAACTTCAACGTTATAACCAGTTTTTACTTCTGTATGAGAAATTTCAGTATCACCATTAAAGAATGTTACTGTGTACATCTTGTTGTTATCTTGACAAGATGCTAATGTTGTTGCTGCTAAGCCTGCTAATGCAAATGCACCTAGGCCTAACAAAATGCGCTTCTTTTTCATTTTTTGTCCTCGCTTTATTTTAATAGTTTTTGTATTTTAAAAGATAGAAAACGTTTTTAAAATACAATTCGGCACTATTATAGCATAAAAAATTTTTATGGTAAAGCGTTTTCTAAATATTTTCAAAAAAAGAAAAAAAGACTTAAACTTTTAGTTTAAGCCTTTTTGCCTCACTTTTTATGCATGAATTCTATTATTTAATGTGATGTCCTTAGTTGTAGCATCAAATGTCCAAACATTTTCTAAATCAAATCCAATAGATTTACCATAGAAATCCTTAGTGATGCTGAACATTCTAAAATCACCATTATCATCTTCACCAGATAATGCAAATAGAATTGAAGTTGAGTTTACAACTGTTGAATAGTTTTCATTCCATGTACCATAGTTACCAGTTGATACATAAGAACCGAATTCAGTAGATGATGTTGCTCTACCGATGATTGGGCTACAATTCTTATGAGCAACCTTAGTATCAGAGAATGTTGACGCATATTCATAAGCATTTAATAATTCACCATCTAATTGGAAAACAACTTGTGATAAATTATGGCTTGCTGTAATGTTACCCATTGCTGATTCAATTGAACCAATAATACCACCATTATAGTTACCCTTAGATAGGATAATACCATTATAGTAGTTATATTCAGCAACGATATTATAGTTCATTGTTTCGTTCTTAACACGACCAATGATACCACCCATACATCCACCAGCATCCTTACCATCACCGATAATTGCATTTACATAACAATTTGTAACTGTTAATGAAACTGAGTCTTGGTCATTATTCTTTTGAACGTTACCAACGATACCACCTGCATACTTATTATAAGCAGTAATGCTATATGTTAAGTCTGTAGTTTCATTAATCTTAACATTTGTGCTAACAAATCCGAAGTCTTCTGCATTTCTTACAGCATATAAGTTAGTAATACCCATTTCTTGTGCATAATCATCATTGTTATAAACAACTGGGTTAACTAATGAACAAGAATCAATATAGTTATCTCTTCCTGAAACGATACCTACTAATGCAGATACGCCTTCACGACCTCTAGCAGCAATGTTAGTCATATGGATATCATATAAGTAACCACCTTGTAATTCACCAACAATACCAACTTGACCCTTTGTTGTATCCTTATTCCAAACAATAACATTATCGAAATTAACATTCATAATTGTACCATCAGATACCTTGTAGAAGATGTTAACGTTCTTTGAATTAGATTCACCAATTACTGTTAAATTAGAAATTGTATGATCATTACCATTGAATAAGCTTGAGAATGGTTTAACATCACCAGATGAAACAACCTTCCAATCATAATCAGCAAAGTCTAAGTCATTCTTTAGGTTGAAGATTGTAGTTGTCTTTGCATTTACTGAACCAAACTTACCCTTTGTAGCTAAGTCATGGAATTCATCTAATGTAGTAACATCAACTGTATCAACAACAAATGAATATACCTTAGCTTCAGCAATGTTTGTCTTTTCCTTATTTAAAATAGTGTAGTAACCATAATACTTACCAACTGTATTATCAGATTCGAATTGAGCTGAAATTGAATCATTGAAGATTTCAACTGATTGAACTTCTTCTCTTGCTACTAATTGTGCAGCAGTTAATGTTAATGGTGTAGTGCTCCATACTGAGTAAATATCACCATATACATTTGATAATTCAGTATTTACAACGAAACCAGTGCTATTTAATACAATAACTGGTTCTGAATCACTCTTAATATCAATTTCACATTCAGGATCTAGAATATAAACATTATATGTATAAGATGCCTTTTGAGTTGGATCATCATTCATAACAGCTGTAACTGTTACTGAATATACACCAGGAACTGATGTATAAACCTTATCTACCTCATAGAAATCAGAGTTACCATCTGATGCATACATATACTTTGTAGTCATTGTGTATAAATCAGGATTTAATACTGATGTAGTATTTGAAGATTTATCTAATGCGTAAATGTTTGGAGATACGAATCCACCATACATTGTAACCTTGAATGTATCAACTAAAGATGATGAAGTTAATGAACCTAAAGCTTGAATTCTAGGTCTAACTGTTAATTCAAATACCTTATCCTTAGAATAAGCACCCTTAGTGATTGTTGCGATTAGCTTAACCTTAGTTACTTCCTTTGGAGTCTTAACTCTTGCATATGAGAATACTGATAAAGAAACTGAAATATCTTCTTCTGTATCAATAGTAATTACATCTTCATTTTCTGACTTCCAAGTAATTGTACATTCATGTAAGAACTTGCATAATTGGAAATCTTGATATACAGCATCTTCATTAGTTAATACTTCTAATGTGTTATATGCTGATTGAATAGAAATCTTATCTATATTTGTTAAGCCGTTTAAATCAGCAATATTATAATGATCATATTCATCATATGAAGTCTTATTTAATACTGCACCTACTGGCTTACCATCCTTAAATGTATATAATTTAGAAGTTTCCTTTAATTGAACTCTATCGCCCATATTAACAGAATTATCTTCATTTCTTAATTGTTTATGTAAAGATAATAAATCACCTAAATGTTCAACTGATTCACACATAGCGTTGATTGGAGCTAGGCTCTTGAAATCAGAATCAGAAACATATTCCTTTTCAACCTTACCAGCATAGAATGATGTATCAACAACACCACTTCTATAAACTGATGAATCCTTATAATCTTCAAATAATGTATAGATTTCACCATCATCATATGAAGTTTGGAAGATTGAATAGCCAACTGAGCCTCTGAATTTATCAGTGTTATATGAGTTATCAGCTGTATCACCATTATCATCACTATTAAAATCATCTTGATTGTTAATATATGATAATAATCCATAATATGAGTTATATGAGTTAGTATCACGAGCTAAGTCGAAGTTATTTGACTTATTAGTTGTACCTCTAATACCTCTTACAGAACCAACTGTACCATCTTCATTTAATCCCATACAGTTATTGAAAGCTGTAGAATTTCTTAAATATAAGAAGCCAGGGTTAGAGTTATCACCAAAGCCATGTAGCTTATTATTGAATGCTAAACAGTTTTCAACAATTACGTCACCTTCCATTGTTGAACCACCTAGCTTAAATCCGATACCATCACCATTTAAAGTATCATATGATTTATATGAATTACCTTCAGCATCTAATCTATCGATTTGATATGGAAGATAACCATTTTCAAATGAAACACAGTTATATAATGCTACTGTACCAATACATCCAGAATCTTGCTTAGCATACATATCCCAACCATCATCTGAATTTCTATATGCGATACAGCCATCAAATACGTTACCATAACCAACTGTTAGCTTTGCAGCGAAACCATCGGCATTTTCACCATAAGTTGGTTCATCGAAGTTAGCGAATGATGTACAATTCTTAATTAAATTGTAGCTTGGCCAAGTTTCAATTGAAGAATCCTCTGATGAAGTTCTACCCAATTGTAAACCTGTATCTGCATTATTGTAGAATAAGCAGTTATCGATTACATTGTAATCACCAGCAATATACATACCGTTATCACCAGCGTTACAAATTTCAATTGTGTCGAAATACCAGAAGTCACCATAGATTTGGATACCACGGTTATTAGAGTTAAATGTTTGTTTAGAAAAATCAAAAATTACTCTGCCGCTATTTTCTTGTGGCTTAACTGTGATAAATCCACCGTTTTTACCACTGTTATATAAGCCTAGCTTATAACCATATGAGTATGTTCCACCTTCTAGTAATAATGTATCTCCTGCTTCAGCCTTAGCAGAAATCTTTTCGAAGGCAATTGGGTTTTCCTTTGATAAACCATCACCACTACCATTATAATTTACATAATAAGTAGTTCCTTTAATAACAGTTGCTTCTTCCTTCTTATCATTACATGAAGCAAGTGTTAATGAAGATGCTAAAGCAAAAGCTGAAATTGCTAAATACTTAAATTTTTTCTTTGCATTCATAGAAAAAACCTCCATTTTGAAAACGTTTTACAATGTATTCTATCATTTATGGTTTTTCAAGTCAATAAGAATAATTGTTGAAAATGTCATTTTCATTAAAATTGTGATAGTTTTTCCTGTTTTTTGCTTTCATTTATTTATAAATAAATAAGGAAGCCCACATTGTGAGCTTCCTTGCTATTTAGTATGACATAATGCAACATATGTATTTTCTGGTAATAAGTTTCTAATTATTTTAATATCTTCTGATGAAGGATTTAATAGATACATAGAAGGACCAGAACCAGATACAAATGGCTTATAACCATTCTTCTTTAATAAAGCATATAAATCATTTAATTCCTTAGATAGTGATAAGCTTACCTCTTCTAAATCATTAAAGATATTATTGCTTAGCTTTTCTACATCTCCTACTTTTAATGCATCAATTATATTATTGATCTTAGTAGATTTAGATTCATTTTTATATTTGTAATGCTTATAAACTTCCTTAGTTGATAAGCCTACTTGAGTTTTAATTATTAATAAATCAATTGATGGAACTTCAAAATCAAATGGAGCGACCTTTTCACCACGACCTGTACATAAAGCAACTCTATTCTTAATAAAGAATGGAACATCACTTCCAAGCTGTGCTCCTAATTCCTCTAATTCCTCATCAGATGCTGCAATACCAAATAGCTCTCTTAAGCCTAAAAGTGTTGCTGCTGCATCTGAAGAACCACCTGCTAAGCCTGCAGCCATAGGGATTCTTTTAGCAACATTAATTGATGCACAATTCGGAATACAATATTTTGTTTTAAATAGCTTTAATGCTTTTTCAACGATATTATCTTTAATATATCCGCCAAAAACAATTACTTCATCCTTTTTAGATTTTTCAAAAGATAATTCATCAAAAACACTAATAGGAATCATAATGTTATTAACAGCATGATAGCCATTAACTACATCCATAACCTCAAGTGCTAAATTTACCTTTGCATATGCTCTTACCTTAATCATTTCATTCCCTCATTTTCCACGATATAATCACACATATTAATAAAATCTTTGATTTCTAATTCTTCACTTCTTACACTTTGTTTAATATTAAAATGGTCTAGCATTTTAACGATTAATTCTTTATCAAACTTATTAGATAAATTATTGATTAAAGTCTTTCTTCTTTGGCTAAAGCATAATCTTATAAATTCAAAGAAGAATTCTTCATTTTTTGCTTCATAAACCTTTGTTTTATATTTATCTAATCTAATAATTGCGCTATCAACATTTGGTGCTGGAATAAATACTGTTCTTGGAACATTAGTTACCTTTTTAGCATCAGTTCTATATTGAATAGCAATAGATAAAGCATTGTAATCCTTTGTAGAAGGCTTACCACAGATTCTATCTGCAACTTCCTTTTGCATCATCATTACATATCTATCAATTCTATCAGTTTTACTTAATAAGCCTAATATAATTGGTGTAGTTATATAATATGGAAGATTTGCAACGACATAAATATTATCATAATTTTTTAGATACTTTTCAATATCTTCATTAATATTTGCATCTAAGATATCCTTATTGATTACTTCATAGTTATTATAACCATTTAAGTTATTCTTTAATAAAGGGATAACTTCCTTATCTATTTCATAGCATAAAACAAAGCCTGCTTTTTCTACTAAGCGTTCTGTTAAGCTACCTAAGCCTGGTCCTATTTCAATAACAGCTGTATTTGTATCCAAATCTGCCGCATTAATAATTTCAGATAAAATATTTTGGTCAGTTAAAAAATTTTGTCCAAATTTCTTTTTTATCTTGAAATCAGATTCTTCAATTTGTTTATTTATATAGCTTTTATTTCCTACTTTAGCTTGCATAAAATATCTTCTACCTCTTTTTTAGTTAATCCTAAAAAATTCAATCTCTTTAAAAATGTTTTTGAATTAGGATGACCAATATTTAAATAATCACTAATTAAATATCTTAATTTAGCACTATTTTCATTACCAATTAATCCTAAATCAAATAAATCATTATTAGTTATTGTATTGTTAGTATTTCTATTAACATATACATTTTCTAAAGCTTCTTTAATTAAATCAACAGAAGCATGCTCAATTCCAACCTTTTTCTTATTGTTTGAAATACAATCCTTTTTCTTTAAAAAAACATGGCTTACATTTTTAGCAACAGATGAAACCAAATTTCTAATTCTTTCTCCTGGATAATCTGGGTCAGTAAAAATAATTATATTATTATTCTCGCTTAATTTGCTTATCATATCTAAAGTTTCCTTAGAAACCTCAGAGCCATTAGTTACAACAACAAAGGCATCAGGATAAGCTAATTTAATTTTATCCTCATCATGAGTACCTTCAACAACTATTACATCCATAATTAGTCCTCAAAATAATAGATTCTTTCAACCTTTTTATTAGATGATTGAGTTAATCCCTTAACAATTAAAGAATATTGATCTAATGATTTAATATCACCATTAGGTAATAATACCTTAATATTATTTACATCATCCTTTTTTGCATGTAAATATGCAACATTTGATACGGCAATATCCTTATAGAAATATTTACCATATTCATTGTTATATTTTTCCTTTAATTCATTTAAGAATTCTTCTGTTGGATCATTTGCTAATTCAACGAAATTAAATAAGTGTCTATTTTGGAAGGCAATAGATAATTTCTTTAATACATAATCTTCAGATTCTTTAGCTAATTGCTTAATGAAGCCATTAACATAGGCATCATCTAAATTGATATAAGATATAACATCATCAGAATGCTTTAACACATCTAGGAATGATTCAATTGATGCATCTACATAAACACCACTATTAACTAAATCCTTGATTCTTTCATATATTCCTTCAAGTAATAATTCATATGCTTTAGCAATTGGATGATAATATACTTGGAAATACATATGATATCTACTCATTAAATATGATTCAATAGATAATACACCAGATGCTCTTACAACTAACTTACCATCTACTACTTTCATACTTCTTAAAATTCTATGAAAATCAATTTTACCGTAGCTTGCGCCAGTAAAATATGCATCTCTTGATAAATAATCCATTCTATCAACATCTAATTGAGATGATACTAAAGATTCAATTAATGGATATTTCCCATCATGGGCAATAACAGATGCAACATCCTTAGCTAATTCATCACCTAAAATATGATGAACATCAGTTTTATCGCTTAATATTATTTTTACACTCCAATCCTCATGTGATTCATCAAGCACATGCTCAAAAGCGTGGCTATATGGACCATGTCCTATATCATGAAGTAAGGCGCTGCATAAAAATAATAATTTAGTATATTCATCTAAAGTTTCCATTCCTTCGATATGCTCAACAGCTAATTTAGCCATTTGATAAGCACCTAATGAATGGGTAAATCTTGAATGCTCAGCAGTTTGGAAAACCATTGAAACACCACTTAATTGTCTAATTCTTCTCAATCTTTGAACTTCCTTAGAATCAATTAAATCACTTATTACTTTATAATCAACCTCAATATATCCATATAAGGGATCTCTAAATACTTTAGTTCTAGGTAATTTTTTAAACATATAATTGCCTCGCTTTCAAATATACTATAGTATATTATACTTTATTTTATTCTAAAAACAAAATTATAAAAAAAATAGCTATGGAGAGAGCCATAGCCGTAGGGGATTTGGATGTATAATAGTGTTTTGAAAAAAAAGAAATAGTAATTATGGTTACTATTTTGTTATCTACATCACAAATAGTAAACATATTATTAGGGGTAATAGTTTACTATTGTATCAAGAAATGATACAAAACTATTTTAGAGCAAAGCTATCATTAATTTAAGATGTTTTTGTGACATAAAGTGTTTGAATTTGGCACGAATTCGAATGTTTTGTAAAAAAAGAAAACGGTTATGTAGGAGAACCATAACCGTAGGGGATAAAATAATTTCTATTATGCTCCTTGCGAAGCACCGTCAATAGTAAATATTAAATTACTATATTCTGCAATAATACCACGAGCAGCAAACATACCGATATACATATATTCAGAATCGATTGCTGTAAAATCAAAATCTGTATATGTTTTCGTATATGTTTTGCCACCATAAATAGTTATACATGTAACAACCTGACCTAAACGCTTAATCGTAAATGTTGCTTCATCATCGACAGCAAATGTAGCAGCTACTGCTTCACCTTCAGCACGTGTTCCATTTACATGGCTAAAATTAGCAACGGCTGATGATTGAGCCTTTGATACTAAGCCTGCAGCAACATAATTTGAAACAATTGATTTATCATTTGTTGGTAAATAACAATCATCTCTTAGCATCAAGCCAAAGCCAGCTTGCTTATTATCTGAATTTTGCTTAATGATTTTAGCATTTACAGTCATTGTAAAATTATAATCTTTATTAACCTGATAAAATAAGAAGCTAATTCCATATGTTGAAGTTGACATCTTACCCTTAAATGAATTATCAGCTTTAGATTGACCAACCTGATAAATTCCATTAGATACTTCCTTTGCAATATAGCCATTTACTGCTGATGAAGGATCACCACCTGTATCACCAAAGGCAGTTCCACATAAGCCATATGCAACATTTGTGTTATTAAATGAAACATTTGCTTTTGTTGTTGCAAAATGATCAGCCGCATTATAATTTGACCAATCCTGTGCTTGATAGCTTAGCGGCTTCTTTTCACCATTAATAGCATCAATATAATCAGCTGAGGTTGGTTCTACTATGTTAGATAAAACATAATTCTTTAATGAATTATTGGTTTCCTTTAATGCTTTAGCAAATAAATAAGAAACCTCTTTTGCACCATATTTATTAATATGAGTTCCATCAAGTCCCGCATAATTTGGAATAATTGTTTTACCATCAGTATCATATTTACAAGATGTTACAGCATGATACTTTTTAGCTTCATCATAACCTAAATTAGTATACTTTTCTTTTGTTAGTGCTGTTAAATCAATAACAGTTGTGTTTGTATTAGCACCTAAATTCTTAATACATTCAGGATAATCACCATCAGAAGTTATATGTCCATTTGAACCACTATAATCATCCTTATTTGATAATCTAACAATAGGTGTACATAGAATTGGAGTGGCACCTTTTTCTGTTGCAAGCTCAAGATAATATTCATTTAAAATATATTGGAAATTATATGATCCATTTGAATTTTTTTCGATATCCTTTGAATTCATTGTAGGTGATGCATATCTATCTTCATCATCACTTTTTTCATCATTATGACCAAATCCAATAACTAAATAATCACCAGATTTAATTCCAGCTTTTAATGTTTCATAATTAGCTTCTGCTAAAAAACTTCTAGATGATCTACCTGATAATGCTAAATTCTTTATAGTAACCTTTGAATCTAAAACTTGATTTAGCTCTGTACCATAGCCATATCTTGGTAAATAATAATCATCTGTAAATGCTGAAACAGTCGAATCACCAACAACCCATAATGTAGTTTCATTTAAAACAATTGGTGTATCCTTTTTTTCAACAATTACTTTGACTTCTTCAGAATAATCACTATTTTTATAAGAAGCATCTGATGCAATTGCTTTTACCTTTATCATATATTCTCCTTCTTCATCATTTACCCTATATGATAATCCACTTTGTTCTTCTAAATCTTTTCCATTTACATTAACAACATAGCCCTTAGCATCATTGATAGCGTTCCAAGATACCGTATTATCACTTAATGATAAAACTGGAGCGTTAAGAGTAATTATTTCGTTTGATGAATTATTGCCTTTATTATCATTAGCATTATTATCACAAGATGCTAAAGCGAAGGCTAAGCCAGCAACACCTAGCACGCTTAATAATTTTTTATTCATTTCTTCTTCCTCTCTAAATTTAAAAAGCACTAAGGCTTTAGGAAAAACCAAAGCCTTTTTTTATTTATGCGAAATATTCAACAACGATTGATGCACACATTACACCAGTAGATGAACCTGCAGCTCTATATAAATAGAATGTTTTTTCTCCTGAAATTTGATATTCAATTTCATAAGTGTTAACATTTCCTTCTAAAATAATAATTTTTTCTTCCTCGCCATTTGAAACTCCTAAAGATGCTGATTTAGAAGAATCTGCAAGAGAGCCTCTAAAGCTAATTACTACCTTACCATTTCCAGATATAGTAAATGATAGGTTCTTAGCACTAGCAGAGCCATTACCACCGAACTTTAAGCAACCACTATTAATTGATAATTTATTTTCTGTATCATTAACAGCAAATGGACTTGTAACATCTGTTAAAGAGCTAACATTTGCAAAATCAATTCTATAAGTTTCTGTAGCAACAGGTCTATTAGCGGCTATTAATGCTTGAACCTTAGCCTTTGCATTATCAATTTTTGTTTTATATTCAGTCTTTCTATCATCAACATTTAATGCTGAATATAATACTAATGCTTCATCAGCTAAAGTACCAACAGATAAATAATTATCATTTGTAATTTCTGGTGTTGCTGGAATTAAAACTAGCTTTGCTTCTAATTCAGAAGCACTTGGGTATGTTCTGTTAGGATCAGTTACATTTACTCCCTTAATAGTTCCTTCAATTTCTACAACCTTAGATTTAGAAATTAAATTAGATGGATTAACATATGAATTAGGTGTTGTTAGCACATTATCTCTAAACGAGAAGAATTCTTTTTCATTATTATGAGTTGCTGTTGTTGCTTTAATAGTTTCAGCAACATAGGCAGCCTCTAAATATGCACCATATTTATTGTAATGAGTTGCCTCAATACCAGTATAACCAGCATCAGCATTCTTATATGCTTGGTCATAGCCTGTTGGCCATGTACCAGTTAATCCATTTGGCTTTAATGCCATTAAGAAATCTGAATAGCTTGATGTTGCAACCTCAAGTAATGATTTAGTATAGTTGAATAAATCAACTAATAAGCAATCCTCTTCTTGAGCTAGCTGTCTTACAGCCTCAACATATGCAAAATTCTCACCATGAAGACCAGCACCACCAATAATTTTACCTTCAGCATTGAATTTAACTCTAGCTACAGGTGTAACTAATACTGGAGTTGCATTTTTAGATCTTGCAAAATCAATATATTCCTTTAAATAGCCCTTATATGTACCATTTGCACCAGTGCTATCATATGCATAATAATTTGCACCATATTTTGCAACCTCTGTTTTTGTTGATGAAGGCATATCAGATGGTAAATTTGATGTTGTAGTCTTAGTTGGCTTAATTGTTGGATAGATACCATTTGAATCTTTAGCTCCAAGTGGTACAAATCTTTGATATTGATATGTTAAATCTTCATACGCTTTTGTATCATCATCATTATGACCAAATTGGATAAACAAGAAATCGCCAGCTTTAATTTCTGATTCTATTGATTTTCCACCATTTTCAGAAAACGTATAGCTATATCCTTGTTCTTTAGTATCATATAATCTACCTTCATTAATGAATGAACGAGATGATCTACCACCTTGGGCAGCATTATGAACTTTAATAGTTGATGGTAAATATAATCCTAAATATTGACCCCAACCGCCAATATATTGATCATTAATATATGTTTTAACAGTTGAGTCACCTGCTAAAAAAATTGTAGGTGTTGTATTATATTGTGCTTTAATGCTTATTGTTTTTGCATCTGAATATTTACTATTATTAAATTTTTCATTTGTAGTGATGGCCTTTACCTTAATAACAAAATCACCATCAGATGTTAGTGTATATGTAGTAGCTTCTCCTACATCTAAATCAGTACCATTTACATTAACAACATATCCTGTTGCGTTTACTATCTTCTCCCATGAAACTGTTTTTTCATTTATAGTAATGATGGGAGTAGCTAAATCCTCGTTTGATTCTATAACAGGAGTATTAGAATCATTATTAGTGTTATTACAGCCTGCTAAACCTAAAACTAAAAAAGCTGATAACACACTTAAAACTATTCTCTTTTTCATTTTTTCTCTTTCCTTTTATTTATTTTGCAACCAATTGATTTAATTCTATTCTAGACCATAATTAATTCTATTTTAAGATATTTTAATGACATAAAGCGCTTTTTATTGACGTATTTTCGAATATATTATAAAATTAATTCGGTGATAATATGTTCATTTGTAATGATTCAATCAAATTTATGATAGCTAAAATATTTTTTAATTTAGCCGAATTTAAAAATATCAAAATTAAGGATACTGTTTCATATTCTTATCATGGTAAGGATACTATTGAAATCAACTTTATTGTATCTGGTTCAGGCAAAGTAAAAATAAATGATGAGATATATGATATAAAAGAAAATTCATATTTTGTTATTCCTGAATTTGTTTCTTATTCTATTATTGCTAAGGAAGAATTAGAAATATATACAGCTTATTTTGTAATTGATGACAAAATAGCCTTTAAGAATTACACTCCTTATCTTAAAAAAATATATATTAACACTGATTATGATTTTATACAGCTATTTAGAAATATACATAATGAATTTATGATCAGAACAATAGGATATAATGAGATAATAACATCTGCATTTAAGGTAATAGTAATTAGAGTTATTAGAAACGAAGGAATAAAAGGAAAAAGACTATCTCATTGGTCATTAGATAGCCTTCAATTTTCAATAGATAAAATTTTTTCAAACGAATTTAATACAATCACAATTTCCGAATTGGCCTCAAGATTAAACATGAGTGTACGTGATTTGCAAAGATATTTATTAAAAAATTATGATAAAAGCTTTTCTGATTTAAAAAAGGAGTTTAAATTAGAATATGCTAAGATTAGATTAATATACTATAAGGATTCAATTGAAAAAATAAGCGAGGATTTAAATTTTTCTACACGTGAGCATTTTTCTTATTTTTTCAAAAAGGAAACAGGTATTACACCTTTAACCTATAGAAAACAAAACAAGATGGATTAGTTCCATCTTGCATATAATAAAATATCTTCAGTTATTATTGTACCAAAATCAAATTTGTTCTTATATTCAGAATCTAAATACCAGCCTAAGAAATCATGTCCTTCCTTAGTAGTTTCTTTAAATTCTGCATTATAACCATCTTTGACATATTGTTCTTCTACTTCAGTACCACCAATTGTAACGAATATAACTCTATGGTATGGAATCCATCTAGCATATAATGTCATGTTAGACCATACTTCCTTACCGAAATTATATTGTAAAGTAAAATCTTTATCTGAATACCATCCATTGAAGTCAGCATGTTCTTTAGTTGGAGCTTCAGGAATATCAACTGTAGTTCCACCCTTTACTCTAACATCATCTATACTGCTTCCACCATTAGTGTTAAATTCAACAATAAATGTTTCTCTTCTTAAATTTTCTTCAATTGAGCTTAAATATGCTGATGGTCTTGATGTGTTACAAGATGCCAAAAACATAAAGCATAATAAAAATAATATAACAATTAGTTTCTTCTTCATATATTTCACCCTGGTAAATGCATTGTATCATATTAATTTTATGGTGTAAATATATTTTTATTATTTGATAGTTTTATTTGTTTTTTATAATAGAACAAACGAAAAAACGTTTCCAATTAAAAATGAAAATAAAAAAGGACTTCGAGTCCTTTTTTTAATTATGCTCACCGATAAGCTTTTCCATCCAAATCATATTGTACCAAGTATTAAATTTATATCCACATTTAGTAAATAAGCCAATTCTTTTATAGCCTAAATGATTATGGAATTCTTCGCTATTATTATCTAAATATTTATCAATTTCTACAGGTGAAGCAATACAAGCATATAGGTTTTTAATGCCTTGTAGCCTTAATCTTTTTTCTAATTCAGCATAAAGAATTTTTCCATAGCCCTTACCCTTTAAATTATGATCTAGGTAAATAGTAACCTCTGTTGAATATTTATAGGCTTCTCTTCCTTTAAACACATTAGAATAAGCATAGCCTACTATTTTATTATCATCCTTTAAAATAATATATGGATAATTCTTTTTAATTGTTTTTATTCTTTCTTTAAATTCATTAACTGAAGGAGTTTGAATTTCAAATGTTATTGCGGTATTTTTTACATAATAATCATAAATACCCAATAACTCTAAAGCGTCATATTCTTGAGCATCTAAAATTTCTAACATATTCTAATCCTTAGTTATAATAAATGATACTCCACCAAAATCTTCATTTTTAACTTCAAGATTTAAGCCAAAGAAATCTAATGTCTTTTTAACAATGGACATACCTAATCCAAAGTTACCATTAGAGCCCTTTTCATAAGGCTTAAATACTGAATTTAAGAATTGAGAATCAATTGGATCACCATCATTATAAATTCTTAATCTATCTTTTCTTAAGACAATTTTTATTAATGATTTTGCATATCTTAATCCATTATCTAATATATTTGCGATAACTGTATATAAATTTTCTCTATATCCTTTAAAATATACATCATCTGCTAAATCTAGTTCAAATTTAATGTTTGTTTGATATTTATAAGCTGAAACAACATCTAATACTAAAGCTTTAATATCAATATTCTCAAATTCCTTATCCTTAGTTAGATATTCTAGCGAGTTATATTGTAATAATCTATTAACCTTTTTCTTTAGAATTTCAGCTTGTTCAATAATTGTTCTATATGCCTCATCATTACTTACGACACCATCTAATTCAGCTTCTGCGTATGTTTTAATAACCGCAATTGGTGTTTTAAAATCATGAGAAATGTTTTGAAGCATTTCCTGCTTTGTCTTTTCGTTTTCCTTAATGTCTATACGCATTAACTCAATTGATTTAGATAATTCACCAATTTCATCTGATGTATTATCCTCATAAACCTTTTCATACTTACTTTTTGGAAGGTTTGTAATATGGTTTTGAATTGATTTAATTCTATATACGAAACGATTTGACCAAATAAATACTAAGAAGATAGTAAGCATAATTACAAGCAAGAAAATTATGATTGTTTGTAAGGAAACATTCTTTACAACATAAGAAACATAATTTGAGTTAGTAATCATAAAGATATATGAATCTAATTCAGAATCAGAAAGGAATACATAATAATATTGGCTTCCATTCATTTGAATTCTATTTTTAACAACTATGCCACCACGTTCTATTCTATAATGATCATCGATAGAATCAATAATTTCATATAGTTCTGAATCAGAAATCATAGAATTTAAATTTTGAGATCTATATGTTTCACCATTTTCAACAATATAAAACTCAGTATCTAAATTCTCTTGACCTGGATATAGCTGTCCTGGATTTAATTTAACTATTGTTGCGTAGGATTGAAGTCTTGAATAAACCTCAGCCTCTGCGAAATTAACAATACCG
>JAEEGL010598356.1_pt1 | contig 25006 bp, 23 predicted proteins | sample 9134231 | NCBI WGS metagenome assembly JAEEGL01 (sample SAMN16246548, study PRJNA631951) | gut metagenome | biome: gut microbiome; feature: rumen; material: fiber-attached | host: Bos | place: Iran: Karaj | collected 2018-10 | reverse complement strand
ATCTTCACCTACTGACGTACCACCAACAGAATATCCATCAAAACCCATTTTAACTAATTCTTCTACACAATGCTTACGTAAATCTTCATATTCGCCACCTTGGACAATACCAAATAAAGATTGTCTTTCGTTATTGAATACATCTTTACCTCTCTTTGCCCATCTTAAAGTACGCTCAACACTCATTTGGCAATAATCATATGTAGCTGGCCATCCGACACATTCATCAAAACTCATCGCAATATCACTATCCAATTTGTTTTGAATTTCAATAGATTTTTCAGGAGTAAGTAAAAGATTATCACCATTCAAATGATTCTTAAACTTAACACCTTCTTCAGTTATGTCTTTAGGTCTTGCTAAACTAAATACTTGGAATCCCCCACTATCAGTTAAAATAGGTCCATCCCATTTCATAAATTCGTGCAAACCACCATGTTTATTAATTACATCTTCTCCAGGTCTTAACCATAAATGATATGTATTAGCTAAAATAATACCAGCTTTATTATCTTTTAGTTCTTCTGGAGATAACGTTTTAACAGTAGCTTCTGTTCCAACTGGCATAAACATTGGTGTTTCAAATGTTCCATAATTAGTTTCAATTGTACCTAACCTAGCATTAGTATCTTTTTCTTCATGCAATAAATTATATTTAATTTTCATAAATATCGCCCCTAATCGAAAAGATTATATCAAAAACATAGCAAAACTTGCAATATTTAAGAAAATCCCTATAATAAACAACATCAAAGAAGGGGTGTTTTTTTATGACTTATGCAAGTGAAAGAAATATTGAAACAACAAGAAGAATGTTCTATTCTAGAGCTGTTGATTTCAAAAATTTTACTAATATAACTGAAGAAGATAAAAAAAGAATCTTAGAATTAGTAGAATTAAAAAGAAAAGGTTTAAAAAATAAATATTCAGATCAAGTTGGTCTAGGTAGTACTACTTATAGAGAAGGATTAGTTTACGTAACAAGTCCTGGTGTATTTAAATTATTAAAAAACTTTGATGAAAAAATGTTTTTCTTCATCAATTTAGTAGATCCAGATCTAGCATCATATTACACATATGTAACAACTGAGATTCTATCTAAAAAAGATTTAAAAGAAATTACAGATGAAAAAGATTTAGAAGAAGCTGTTGAATTAAGAAGACAACAAGTAGCATTCTTAGAAGATGCAATAAGAGGAAAAATTGGTTTCTATGATCCGGAATTACTTAAATATGAAGATTTATATCGTAAGGCATTTATCAAAGAAGATTATTTTCTAGAAGATGTAAAAATCTCACAAGTACCATTCTTATTAAGTTTTATGAATCAAATTCATAGTTTTGATAAAATTTCAGCTGAAAGATATGAATGTTTAAATGAAAAAGTTCAAATGTGGTTATCACTAGTAAGTGATTCTAAAGATGCTAATTCTTTAGCATATAATATTATTAAACAAAATCATTTATTAAGATTACGTAATGCTGAAGAATGTCTAGTCTTCTTCATCGTAGCAATCGATCCAGAATTAAAAGCATTAAGAATTTATGAAGAAGAATCAAAAAGAGAAAAAATGGAAGAAAGAATGATTGCTGAACTAGGATTCTTCGATATGAATCTAGTTAAAGCCGAAATTGCTTACCATAAAAAGTTCACTCCAGAAATGAAAGTTAGCGAATGGACTGAAACAGTATAAAAAAAGATGCAATTGCATCTTTTTTATTTTTCTTCTAAATCATTGGTAATAAACATTGCATCACCAAAACTAAAGAATCTATACTTCTCTTTTATTGCTTCCCTATAAGCATTTAAAATATTATCTCTACTGCTTAAAGCAGATACTAACATTACTAAAGTACTCATAGGTAAATGGAAATTAGTTATTAAACAATCAATTCCTTTAAATTCATAACCTGGATAAATAAAAATACTTGTATTACCAGAAGTTGCAATAAATCGACCATTATTATTAGTAGCAATAGTTTCTAATGTTCTTGTACTAGTTGTACCAACAGCAACTATTCTTCTACCCTCATCTTTTGCTTTATTTAAAATATCAGCTGTCTCTTTATTCATTACATAGTATTCACTATGCATTTTATGATCAAGTATATTTTCTACTTCAACAGGTCTAAAAGTACCCAAACCAACATGCAAAGTAACATAGGTAACAATAATACCTTGTTTTTCAATTTCACTTAATAATTCTTTCGTAAAATGTAATCCTGCAGTTGGTGCAGCAGCACTACCAATATTTTTAGCATAAACAGTTTGATATCTTGATTGATCCTCTAACTTTTCATGAATATATGGAGGAAGTGGCATAGTACCAAGTTTATCCAATATTTCCATTAAAATACCTTTATATAATAATTTAACATGAACTAAACCTTCATCAAATTTTTCAACTACTTGAGCTTTTAATAAACCTTCACCAAAACTTACTATAGTTCCTACTTTTAATCTCTTAGCAGGTTTGGATAAACATTCCCATGTATCTTCACCCATATCTTTTAGTAATAGAATTTCAATAACTGCTCCAGTTTCTTCCTTAATACCAATTAATCTAGCAGGAATAACTTTAGTATCATTTAAAACTAAAACATCCCCTTTACGTAAGAATTTCAATATATCTCTAAAATGTCTATGTTTTAATTCACCAGTTTTTTTATCCATTACTAACAATCTTGAAGAAGAACGATCTTTAAGAGGAGTTTGAGCAATCAACTCTTCTGGTAATTCATAATCAAATTCATTAATATTCATTTTATTAACCCATCCTTTTACTATTCTCTTTTTCTTCTAAGTAATTCTTTAACTCTATAGCTACTTTTGTTGGTAGTATTTCTTCTAATTCTTTTATATCAGCATTAAGCATTTTAGTAATACTACCAAACTTTTTAATTAATGCTTTCTTTCTTGAACTACCAATACCTTCTATATCATCTAAAACACTACTTATACTACCTTTACTTCTTATTTGACGATGATAATTAATCGTAAATCTATGTACTTCATCTTGCATTCTTGTTAAATAATGGAATACATTACTAGTTCTATCAAGTGGTATTAAAGATAAATCACTATCTATTAAATCATTAGTTCTATGTTTATCATTCTTCTTTAAACCAACTATTTTAATATTTGCATGTAACATATTAATTACATCACTAGCAGCTCTTATTTGATTTTCACCACCATCAACAATAATTAAATCAGGTAATGTTTGTCTTTCAACTAATGCTCTTTGATAACGACGATACATTATTTCTCTCATTGTATTATAATCATCATTTACATCAACTGATACCTTATACTTACGATATTCATTTTTAGCTGGTTTACCATCAATATAAACAACCATTCCAGATACTGCAAAACTACCAAATAGATTTGAGTTATCAAAAATATCTATACGATATAATGAATCCATCTTTAGTAGTTTTCGTAGTTCTTCATTAGCATTAACAGTTCTAGCTTCATCTTTTTGAATTTCTTCAAATTTATTCTTTAAATTCAACTTAGCATTTTCATAAGCCATTTTAACAATACCTTTTTTCGTACCCTTTTGTGGAGCTAGAATATTTGTATCAACCATACTCGAAATATTATCGACATTTAATTCTTCTGGTATCAAGATTTCTTTAGGTATTTCATTACGCATATAAAATTGTGCTATATAGTTTTCCACTTCATCTTCTACATCTATACTTAATGGATATATTTCATTCTTATGATTTAATAACTTACCATTACGTATAAATAATATTTCTATAGATATATAACCATTATCTACATAATACGCAATAACATCACGATTAACAAAATCATGTAATTCTACTTTTTGTTTAGATAAAACAATATCAATATATTCTAATTCTTTCTTTAAATCTAAAGCCATTTCAAAATTTAAAGCCTCACTATATTGATTTATCTTACTCATTATCTTGTTTCTTAAAATATCATCATTTCCTCTTAAGAAAGATAAAATTTCTTCTTCCATCTCTCTTACTTTTTCTTGATCCACTTTATTAACACAATAACCTAAGCACTCACCTATATGATAATAAAGACATAATTCATGAGGATTCCCTTCACATTTCTTTAAAGGATATAATCTATTTATTAAATTAACTATTCTTCTAGCTGCATATGCATTAGGATAAGGCCCAAACAACATCTTATTATCTCTTTTACGTATATTTAAATATCTAGATATTTTAAGTCTAGGATAAGGCTTAGAAATATATTCAATATATGGATAACTCTTATCATCCATTAGCATAATATTATATTTAGGTTTAAATTCTTTAATTAAATTAATCTCTATAATAAATGCTTCTAGTTCAGATGAAGCAACTATATATTGAAAATCATCAATTAAACTAACCATCTTTGCTGTTTTACCAGTATGAACTCTATTAAAATAAGAACTTAATCTCTTATTTAAATCTTTAGCTTTACCCACATAAATAATTGTTCCATTCTTATCTTTCATTTGATAAGAACCGGGTTTATGTGGTACTAAAGATAATTTCTCTTTAAACTTCATCCTTACCCCCTCTTTCAACTAAATAATTAAATAAACCAATACATCCTTTATTTATTTGTTCAAAAGCTATATCAAAATCGTCTGTATACCAAGGATCTGCTATATCTTCTGTTTTTTCACTATACTCTAATAATAGATGTATCTTGTTTTGTACATCTTCACCAATAATATTTAATAAATCTCTTTTGTTTCTTTCTTCAAAAACAATAATTAAATCATACTTATCATAATCACTTTTTTTAAATTGTCTAGCTCTATGTGCTTCTACTTTAACACCCATGTCTAATAATTTCTTTTTAGCTTTAGGATAAATATCATTCCCTAACTCTTCCATACTAGTAGCCATACTTTCACAACTGATTAAATATCTTTTAGAATTATCATAAATTAAATCCTTAAATATCATCTCAGCCATTGGACTTCTACAAATATTTCCATAACATACAAATAATACATTATACATATGACCACCACTAACTATCAAACATTATAATATTAAACAATAAAAAACACCAGTTTATTTATCTATTCTTTAATTTCAAAAAATACAATCTTTTGATATAATAATAATGTGATGAAATATGAAACTAATTAATAAATCATTAGTAGAAATTAAAAAATCAAAATTCATCGGTTTATATTACGAAGTAGAAAGCGTTGAAGAAGTTAAAGAATTATTAGAATCTTTAAAAAAAGAACATAAAAAAGCAAGACATCTACCATATGCCTACAAAATAGGAAATATAGCTAAGAAAACTGATGATAAAGAACCATCTAACACAGCTGGTCTACCAATTTACAATATAATTGAAAGAAAGAATTTAAATAACGTCTTAATCGTTGTAGTTAGATATTTTGGAGGTATCAAGTTAGGTGCTGGTGGCTTATTAAGGGCATATTCAGAAGCAGCTAATAATGCAACCAAATAAATTATAGAAAGGGGTCCATTCATGGAAGAACAAGCAAGAAACACATACATTAATGCCATAGCAAATCTTACAGATAATTCACGTCTTAGAGAATTATTTTGTAAAATTCCAGAAATGACAGAAGAAGTCTTTAATAAGACTGTTCTTTATGGTGCAACAAAAGAATACGAAGCATTCATCGCTTCCGATAATGGTATTCCTCAAAATTTCTTTGCTTTATTAGAAGAATCAATCAAACAAAACAATGTTTTAAAAACATATAGAATGTATCAAACTCAACTAGATTTAATCTGTACCTTTATGAATATTGAAAGAAATTATTTGATCACTTTACTAAGAAAACTAAATAACGAAAATATACCAAAAGAAGAAATCAATGCTGCATATCAAGAACTAAAAGAAATAATAAGAAAATTTACTTCTCAATATAAAGAAACTAAAATAAAAGAATTCATATCTCAAAGAAAAGAGATATTTGAAAAAACATTAATCAAAAAAGAAGAAATAAAAAAATATTACTTAGATCCAGCAAGATTTATTGATAACGTCATAAATAATCCGGGTTACAAAGAAAGAATCAAAAAAATCATTAAAGAATATACTGGTCTAGAAGAAATAACTGATTATCAATTAAGAAAAGTTCTAGAAGCAATCTTTGAGAAAAATCCAGATGAAAAAATAGCTGATGCTCTAGATATCGTAGTCAAAAAGAATACTTACAACAAATATGCAGCTCGTTTAGCTAGAAACTTTACATCTAAACTTAATAATCGTTTATTTGATTACAATCTACAATCAAAAACAATGATTGTTAACTATCTTAATTTAAGTACAAAACAAAAATTAGAACCAGTTCAAAATCAAGACATACTATTAATGAAAAGAAACATCCCAAAAGGTCTAATTCCTTTCTTAGAAGAAACAAGTGTTTTAATGTCAAAATGTGATGCAACAGCCATCATTTCAGCAAACGAACTTATCTCATTTGTTATACCTGGTGCACCACAAAACACAATTCCAAGAATCTTTAATAAAGATGAACCAGAATTAAGATTAAAAAGTTTACACAAAAAACTATATACTCTATATCAAGAGTTTAATAGAATTTATATAACTTTCTTAGGTGAAGACATAATTAACGAGAGCAAATCCGTAACATCTGAAGTCAATGTTGAACCATGGCTAAAAGTTGAAAAAATAAAAGATTTAATAACGGCTCTTGATCTAAACAAAATAAATGCCTTATCTAATCAAGAACTACAAATATTAGATAAATTTTTAAATCAAGATGGTTTATTATGGGCATACCTATCAGGTAATATAGAACTAGATACTATTGCTAAAATAATTAATAATTTTTCATCAATTTACATAAGTATCGAAAACGAAAGAATTACTATCGATAACTTAGATGAAATAATTAGTAAAGCAAATCTATATGACTTTGCTGACCCTATAGCAATTGGTTTATATGGTACCAATGTTGTATCAAGAATAATTAGTTATAATCAATTCTCAGGCGTTCAAGTTACAAAAGAAACTATCAAAAAGAGATTAAGAAAAGCTGTAGATTTAGCAGTTAGAGGCGAAAGACAAGACAAAAGTAGTCTTCCTTATAACATTACATGTCGTAAACAAAATCTAACACTACGCCGCTATAAAAACAACGATCCATTAATAATGTTAAGTGGTGTAGATACTAAAACATGTTTCTTTATTTCCGTAAATGAAAATGATTTCTTCTTCTACACTATCGTTGATAAAAACGGTTGTGTCTTTAAAATAACTGATGAAAAAGAAAACATGATTGCTAGAGCATCTTGCTTTAGAAAAAATAACATTTTAATGATTAATGGTATCAGATTTTTAAATAATAAAACAACACCAGAGAATAAAGAAGAAATGGAAACATTCAAGAATATCATAGATTTAATAGGAATTATGGGTAAAAAAGTAATTGAAGCTACAACTGGTGATGAATGTCCTATTGATCATGTTGTATGTAACATGGCTGGTTTATTAGATAATCCTGAATTTGAACAAAGATTTGCCAGAGTAAACGCAAGTTTATTTAGAGAACCAGTAGATATTTATAGTGAAGACTGGAATACTTTTATCCATATGTATGACAATGAAGAAGAACAATTATTACAAGAAGTTCCATTTAATGGAGGCAAAAGTTTTACAACCGACTTTGGTGAACACTTCCCTGCTCTTATCATTGCATCTCGTCCAGGAAAATACTTAGATTATCCAAGGGATATTTCACTAAGTGATCAAGAAGAAACATATAAACGTCCACGTGTAGAACCAGAAGAATATTTAAGAATGGAATTAACTGAAAAAATCATTCTAAGATTAAATAGAATAAAAACCTTATCTTGCTTCCTTGGTACTAAAGAAGAAATTCAAAAGAAAAAAGATGATTTTATTCCAATTACCAATATTGATGAAATTAAAAATGTCATCATTGGTGAAGATTGGTACATCATTCTTTATCAAAACGATACATTTGATTTTGTCTATGCAAATGAAAAACCAGAAACATTTATTGAAGCAAGACCATACTTACAAAAATTCAATAAAGTTGCTATTCAAAACAAACAAAAAAAATAATTGCCAAAGCAATTATTTTTTTTCATATTTAGCAATTATCTTTCCTGAATCTTTAATATTTAATTTACCAGACTCCAATAGATTCTTAGCATTCTTAATAGAAATAATCTTATTATCAATAAGTACTTCTAAAGATTTAGTATTAAATTCATCTTTTCTTATATTAATATCATAATCAATAGATAGATTAGCTATTTCAAATAAAGAACCCAAAGGTTGACCTATTGTACCTTTTAATACTGGTGTTTGAACAAACGTATCAATAAACGTTTTATCACCACGAGGTTGACCACTTAAAGCAACAACAGTCATTCCAACATAAGCAATTACGAATAAAATCATATAAGCAATAACAAAACCTAAAAGACCAGTAATAAGATTAGTAGGAATTCCAATACCTAAAACAAATCCAACTAACTTATCTATAACTTTAGTGAATATTAATAAAATTCTCAATAAAACAAGAATTAGTATTAAAACTATAATAAATGCTAAAAACTCATATAATAAAATGTTTAAAGAAGTAATTCCTTCCACTGGACCAAAAAAATTAAAAAATGGCAAATGACTATAAAAGAATACTGAAACAGGATTCTTAATATAATGAGCAGCAAAAACAGCAAGAATAATTCCAATAGCTTTTACAGTTTTATCACTAAAAGGAGCACCTAAACCAAATAGGAATCCTAAAAATAATCCAATAAATATAAATATGGTAGCTAATGTTCCAAATACAGAAACATCTAATAACATATTACCACTCTCCTATATTAAAATTATATTATATAATTAATGAAATATAAAGAAAAATATGATAAAATGAGTATAGTTTAAAAAGAGGTGCAAACATGACAATAGTATTTAAAGTAAGCGATAATATCAAAGATATGATTATTAAATATTACAGTGATCGTAAAGAAGAAAAAACTCCACCATATGCAATATTTCAAGTAAAAGATTACGATTGTGTAACTACTTTATATGAATCAGGTAAAATTATGTTCCAAGGCTTAGGTGCTGATATTGAAGCCAGTTTCTGGATTGAACAAGAAAGAATTAAAAATGGAAGAATAATCAGTATCGATGGTAAAGAACAAAAGAAAGATTCTAAAAAAGAAACAATTAATAGTAGAATAAAAACATCTACAATAGGTTCTGATGAAGTTGGTACAGGTGATTACTTTGGACCATTAGTTGTAACTGCTTCCTATGTTCCTGTTGAACAATTTGCTTTAGTAGAATCTCTTGGTGTTAAAGACTCTAAAAAACTAACAGATGAACAAATCAAGAAAATAGCACCCGCTCTAATTAAACAAGTATTACATACAACTATTGTCCTAGATAATAAACAATATAATGAATATCATAGTACTGATATAAATATGAATAAAATAAAAGCCATCTTACATAATAAATGTCTTCTATCAATGGCTAAAAACGAAATAGTTAAATACGACAAAATCGTTGTAGATCAATTTGAACCACCAAAGAGTTACTATGGACATTTAAAAAATGTACCAGAAAAAGTAACTAATATAACATTCATAACTAAAGCTGAAGATAAATGTTATTCAGTTGCTGTTTCATCAATAATAAGTCGATATTTCTTCTTAAGAGAAATAAATAAACTAGAAAAAACATATAATATAACAATACCTCTAGGAGCATCTACAGAAGTTGATAAAATAGCAGCCGATATTGTAAGAAAACATGGTGAAAAAATTCTTAATGATATAGCAAAACTAAACTTTAAGAATACTGAAAGAATTCAAGAAATAATAAAACAAGGTTAAAACCTTGTTTTTATATTGCACACTTTAAAATAAATAACTGTAATGCTAATTTATTACTTACCTTACCTATTTTAATATTATGATCTAAATCACATAAATAAATTAATAAATCTTCTAATTCTTTTTCTTTAAAAGAATAACAATTATTAATAACATTATCTATTTGAAATTCAAACTTTAAACCAGTTAAATCCATTAACCCTTTTTTACTACTATTTAAAGATTTCTTTACTAAAAGCATATTTCTAAACTCTTTAGCTAACATTCCCAAAAGCATTATTGGTTCAACTTTTTGAATCATCAAATCATCATAGTATTTAAAAGAATTAACAACATTTTTCTTTATAACAGAATCCACAAATTTAAAATTATTATCCATAATACTATGACTAATAATATTCTCTATATCATTAAATATAACATTCTTATTATTACCATAATATAATTCTATTTTTTCTATTTCGTTATAAACTAAGTCATAATTATTTTGTAAAGAGTTAATAATATAATAAATAGTATCTCTATCTAATTTATAACCTCTATCTTTTAATAGTTTATCTGTCTTTTCAAAAATATCTTTAACTTTTAAATCAACTATTTCAATATAATTATATTTATCTTTAATAATCTTTGTTATTTTCTTAGTCCCATTAGCTTTACCAAAGACACAAAATATAAGTACTGTATCAGGATTAGGATTATCTAAATAAGCAAGTAATTTTTTATCTTTAGTAGAACTACTCTCTTCTGTATCAGTTTTTTTCGTTGATAAAAAGATATTAGCATTTTTAACTAACATTATCTTTTTATCTGCAAATAATGAAAGATAAGCAGCTTCTTCAATTACATCATCTATATTATCTACATTTAAATCATAAGTAGTATAACTATTATCTTTAACGATCTTTTTTATCTCATCTTCCATTAAACGATAAGATGTACTAGAAATTAAATATATATTATTTTTCATAAGTAACACCTCTTAATCTAATATTATAAACCAATTACTTGTTAAATAATCTATTAAATTGTTCTTCCGTAATAATTCCTTTTATAATATCTTCTCTTTCTTTTAAATCATCTATTAATTTTTTATCAGTTATTTTATCAATCATAGCATCTATATTTACTTTTTCCCTTACAGCACTTATTAATTCTACAATATAATAAGCATCTTTTACTTCAATAAAATAATCTAATACTTTATCTAAATTTATTTCATAATTATCATAATTGAAAGCTAATCTCCATAAAGATTCCCTATCATCTTTACTAATACCTTCTTTAACTAAAGAATCAAATTCTTCTTGTGTTAATTGTGGTGGGAATGGAGCTTTTATATATTGAGTAATAAATTCTAATAATTCACTCTTATTTAAACTATCAAAACATTTATTAAAATAATCATTACTATTAATAAAATCGACAATTGCAAACCATCTTTCATAGCAATCGTATTCTCTATTTAATTCGTCTTTTAGATTTTTTATTTGTTTCCCTATCAATTCATCATCTAAATCAACATTTCTGAATCTATCTAACATATCTTGAATATTATTCTTCTTCGCTTTAACTAGTTCATCTTCTTTATTAGGAACATTCTTTTCTTTCTCTTTTAAAGCACTTAAAAAATCTTTATATTCTTTATCATCATTATCAAGTTTATCTAATAGTTCTATCATCTGTTTAGCATTAATATATTGATTAAAAAACTTATAACATATATTTAATAATTCAATACTTTTCATCTATAACACCTCTAATAAATTATATCATTTATAATACCATGAATAATAAAAAAACATGAATTATTCATGTTTTTATTTTAAACCAAAACCATTATCGTGTTCCTCTACAACTTTTTCAGGCGTTCTTTCAGCATCAACCTTCAACCAGTGAAGATTAACATAAATCTCACGTATTGCCTCCCTAGGAACAAATTCCGTTAATAGTTTTTCTCTTTCAAATATTTTTTCGAATCTATTGAAATAATCATCTAATTCTGCTTCTGTAGGAGAACCTAATCTTAATTTAGCATATTCATATGCTAATTCTCTAGTTTCTTGTACTAAAGTATCATAATCAGCAACATCATCTTCAACAGTTCTTCCACTTCTAATTCTCTTATCGTAACGATCTAATGATTCTAAATAACTTTCGCCCCAAAAATGTTCTCTTAAAATTCCTTTACAAGTAGCTAATATTCTTCTATTTTTCTCTAGACTTTCAGCATCATTATTTTGTTCAGCAAGTAGAATACTATCTAAAGCTTTCAAACCATAAGCATATGCTCTTCCAAAAGCTTCTTTTAAATCATATTCATCACTAAATTGAGAAACACTTATTAAACCTTCACTTTTATATGTAGTTTGATAATAAGTCCCTGTTAAATTCTTATAATCTATTCCTTTTTGTTCCTCAAGACTTAAAGACACATAAGTATTTAAATATTTATTTCCAATCTCTTCTATTCTTATATCATTTTTTCTAACTCTAAGAGCTTCTTCCCTACTCAAAAACTCTCTTGAATCCATAGGAAAATTATTACGCAAAATTGTAGCTGTTTCTTCTGTAATTCTTTTAGCTTCCTCTTCCAATTTTAATAATTCATCCATAATAAACCTCCATCAAAACAAAGAGTTAAAATCTTCTGCCTTTTTTTTGTTCGTCTAATCTTAACTTGATATATTTAATAACATCTCTTTCTGCTGCTAATGCTTGTCTTTGTAATTCTTCAGGAGCTTCAGCTAGATCTTTTTCTTGTTTGTAACTTCTTCCACAATCTTGATCATAGCTAAATATATGGAAGCATCCTTGATCATCTAAACAGTTTTCATCAAATACACCAGGATTTTCTGTTAAACTACCAGACCATTGACAATGTATTTGACCATCTTTTCCAACAGAAAAAACTTCAGTATAAACACTTCCTCGTTCTAAAGAAGACAAGTAATTACCGCCTCTTGTTCCACCTACTCTAAAGATTTTCCAAATATAATAACCATCAGCAAATTCAAATAATTTGCCAGTTGGCATATTTCTTAAATTAACTGCCACACTAATCACCTCATATATATATTTTATCATACAAAATAAACAAAACAAAAAAATAACAAAGTATAAATGTAAATAAAAAAATATTACTTTTTAGTAATATTTTGTTTTTTTATTTTCCCTAAACGAGAAGAAGCAAAAAATATTAGAATTAATCCCACAATATAAGTTGGCCAATAAACAATAGAATAAAAAAGTAAAAAATCCATAAACACTGGAAAACCGTATTCTATTTTACAATCAGAAATACATAATAAACCTGCAGTATCTCCATTAATAGCTCTGATAATCCCCCAAACAACAGGTATAATAAAAGGCATCAAACCTATAATTAATAATAAAACATAAACACCTTTATTACCATATCTATCTGCTTTCTTATTGCCAAGATTACTATTTTTCACCTAACATCATCTACTATCTATAATAATATTTTATAATAAAACATAAATAATTCCAATTTAAATATGTTATAATCTACTTGAAAGTGAATGATGGGTATGGTTTTGGGATATAACAGTATTAAAAAACTTTTAGCAAAAAATATCTTAATAGAAAATGCAAATAATCAGAATATTAATTCTTCATCTTATGATGTAACAGTAGACAAATATATATTAAAATTTAAAAAGAATAAGAAACCAATTTCTTTTATAGATGCACAAGAATTAAATAATATGTATGAAGAAATAAATATTACAGAAGGATATGAAATTAAACCTGGAGAAACTATCTTAGTTGTCTTAGAAGATGTCTTTAATATTCCCAATAATATATGTGGATCAATAAGAGGAAGAACATCTTTAAATCGTTTAGGATTAACTGTTGCTACCCAACATCTTCATCCTGGCTTTAAAGGGCAACTAAATATAACAGTTACCAATAGTTCCCCAAATTCATATATTATTACCCCTAAACTTCAAATAGCTCAAATTATATTTGAACGTCTTGATAAAAAAGTAAAAAAAGAACATTCTTATTCAAATAGTAAAAAAGCAAATTATCAAAACAACAACGGACGTCAAGGTTCGATGATCTATTCAGATTATATTGGTAAAGTTGTAAGACATTTTAAAGGTAATTATTACTATATCCAAGATATTTGTATGGATTCTGAAACAAAAGAATACACTATTATTTATAGAAATCTATATGAACGAGAAGACTCCAATATTTGGGCTAGACCAGCTAAGATGTTTTTTGAAGAAATTGATTCAAAAAGAAAAGATAATATTACTAATCAAAAGCATCGTTTTGAACTAGTTGATGATTTAACTATCGACTATACTAAACAAAATAAAAAAGAGTAATTAATTACTCTTTTTTTATGCAAATGTCTTAATTCTTATCTTATTCTTCTTAATTATAAAAACAACACTACCGTTTTTATCTGTTCTATATAAATTAGAACAATATAGATTCTTTAATACTTCTTTATTAGGATGACCATATCTATTATACTTACCTACACTTATAATAGAATATTTAGGTTTGATATTATTAATAAAATACTTACTAGAACTTGTTTTACTACCATGATGACTTACTTTTAAAATATCAATTTTAGGTAAATCATATTTTTTAATGAGTTCATCTTCTACAACACTAGAAGCATCTCCCATAGTTAATAGATTATAATCCCCTATTCTAATCAAACTTAATACACTATTATCATTCTCATTATCATAATCTTTATAATTTAAATAATTAACTCTCAAACTATTAAATTTATATTCAGAATTATCAATATATTTTAAAGCATCTATTTCACATTGAGACAATTCCCCTCTGTTAATCTTAATATGTTCTACTTTTTTATTCTTAATATAATTCATTATCTCTCCACAATGATCATTATCGCCATGACTAAGAATAATTAAATCAATTTTATTAATTCCCAAATAATTCAACATATTAATTACATTATCAGAAACCATATAAGAATTATTATCGCCACCTGTATCTATTAAAATAACATCTTTTCTTTTAGAACTAATTATCAAACTAGAATCTCCCTGACCAACATCAAAGAAATAGATATAATTATTTTGATCAAAATATGGAATTATATAATCAATTATTAAAACACATACAATCAATATTAATAATTTCATATTATTATATCTAAAGGCAATGAGTAAAATAGAATAGATTATAATTACTTCCCATACATTCAAACTCATATTAATTTTCATAAAGTTAATCTTATTTAAAAAAACACTAATGATTATCATGAGTTTAATAAAAATTATTAATGTCTTTAAAAATAAAGGCATTAAAAAACTAATAATACAAAAAGGATAAATAATAAAAGTAACAAATGGTATATAAAATATATTATAAATAACTGATAACAGATTAATACTGTAATAGTTTAATAAAGATATTGGAAAACTAAATAAGAATGCAATAGCACTTGTTTTTAATGCTTTAACTAGATAATTACCATATAGATATCTAGAACAGTAAATAATTCCCCAAACAGTCATACAAGAGTATTGAAATCCAATATTAAATATCATCAATGGATTATAAAAAAGTATCATAAAAATTGTTAATAATAAAACTTGTAAACTACTAATTCCTAACTTAAATATTTTATTAATTGATCCAATAACAAAAAAGATAATACATCTTAATATAGATGCACTAAATCCTAATACAGTTCCATAAATAAATAAAAATATAAAAACTAAAAAATATTTAATAATAACATTAAATTTTTTAAATAAAAATAATAATAAAACAATAAAAATACCAATATGCATTCCTGATATTGCAAATAAATGAGCTACACCTAACTCTTGATAGATATTGTATTCTTGAAGATCTTTTTTATCTCCTAAAATAAAAGATTTTAAATAACCGCTATCATCTATTTTATTAATTCTAGAATAAATATTATTTCTTATCTTACAAATTAAATTACTACATTCTTTAATCTTTATTACTTTATCTGCTTTAATAACATAATAAATATTATTATTTTCTAAATATTTACGATAATTAAATGCATAAGGAATCGTATTAGTATTTGCCTTTTCTAACTTACCAATTATTCTATAACTACAACCATAACAAAAATAATTATTATCAATAATATTATTTTTATAATTAACAATATATTTTTTATCGCTAATAAACGTCATTTTAGCTTTTTCATCTTTGATACTGTAATCTTCTATATAGCCTTCAAATATCTTTTTATTTAAATCTATATCAACTATTTTATGATTATGCTGATAAATAAAAAAGAAAGAATAAATAAAACAAATAACAGATAATAAAATATAAAAATATTTAGACTGTAATACTATCCTTAATCTTTGCAAACATTGCTTCTCCTATACCACTTACATTCATAATATCTTCTATAGTTTTAAATTCCCCGTTTTGATTTCTAAATTCTATTATAGCTTTTGCTTTTGCTTCCCCTATTCCAGAAAGACTCATCAATTCTTCTAAAGAAGCTTTATTAATATTTATTAAACCATTACTTTGTTGCGAATTGTTATTATTACCAGTAGATGATACATTTTGATCATTTGCTGTCTTAATAACACTACTTCCTTCACAAGGACTAATGTCATAATTAGTTACTACACACTCTTTTTGATTTTGTTGATTATTATTCAACTTATTTAATTCACTGGTTGTATAAATATATACAACCATCTCATCTTCTATTTTCTTACTTAAGTTTATATTTTTTAAAGTAGCTCCGCTTTTAACTCCTCCGCATATTTCTAACAAATCATTTATTATTGATCCTTCTTTTAAAGTATAAACGCCAGGATTTTTAATAGCTCCCTTTATGTCTACCTTTAAATCTTTAGGTTCAGTAACAAAACTAATCTCTTCCTTAGGTTCTTCTTTTACTACAACCTCTTCATTATTATCATTAGTAACCACTTCTTCTTTCTTAAAGAATTTTTCAAAAACTAACAAACCAATAATTACTAATAATAAAAATATCTCTATAATCTTTATCACACTTTGAATTTTTTCATCCTCAAAAAAATCCATCAATTCATCTCCTTCACTATATATATTAGAAATGAATAATGGATTTCCTTTTAATTTTATAAATTTTTTATTTTATTTTTCGCTTTTTCTTCAGCATTCTCAATATTTACTCTTTGAACAATAAATAATGAAATAATCAAATTTAATGTATAACTACCACCATAACTTAAGAACGGAAGTGGAACACCAGTTAATGGTATTAAACCTAGAATACCTAATAAGTTAATTGCTATATGTGCAAATAGATATGCAAAGATTCCATAACATAGAATACTATTTCGTAAACTAGTTGCATCTTTAGCAATCATTAATATTACAAACAGAATACCAAAGTAACCTATTACTATAAATATAGCAAATATTAAACCTAATTCTTCGGCAATAATAGCAAATATAAAGTCAGTATGTGCTTCAGGTAAATATAAGTACTTTTGCGTTGAATTACCTAAACCAACACCCCATAAACCACCATTATGGATAGCTATATAACTATTACATACTTGATACCCACTCTCTTCACTATATCTAGTACAAGGATTTAAGAAATTAAATCTACTTGTCTGATATGTATGTAATAAAGACTTACCGAATATTAATAGAATAAATGCTAATAATATTAAACCATAAGTCCCATATTTTAAAATAAACTTCTTTTGTTTCTTAGCTAAAGGAACCGAGAAGAATATTAAACCAGCTATAAAAGCAATAATAAATGCTCCACCAAAGTCTGGTTGCATTGCAACTAACACAAATGTAATAATTACCAAAACAATCGGCCACATAACATTAATAAATTTAGCATTTCTATTACCAACAATTTTATTATAATAACCAGCCATATAAATAATCATAACTGTTTTCATAAATTCTAGTGGTTGAAAATTAAATCTACCTACTTTATACCAGCCTTTAGCACCACCACGCATGACACCAAGAACTAATACTAAAGCTAGCAAAGCTAGCATTATATACATAAGAATCCTACTAAAATATCGATATTTTTTTGTAGGCAAATTCAAAAAAACAACAAAGCCAACAAAATATCCACCAACTAAAGAAATTGCTTGTCTAATAAAAAAATAATTAGATGGTTTTTGATATCTTAAAACTGCTGCTATTGAAGAAGCAGAAAGAATCATAATTAAACCAATAATTGAATAAGCAATCATAAAGAATAATAAAAAGAAATTTATGTTTTTAAGATTCTTCTTCATACTCCCTCACCTATAATAATTTTAACATAATTAAAACGTTATAAAAACTAATTAACACCGCCTATTGTCAGTAGTTATACATAGTAATATTTGTTTTTTTAAGCATTTTTTGTTAAAATTAACTAGGTGGTGAGCAATTATGAAAAAATTACCAAAAGTAAAGATTTTAGACGAAAAAGATAAAATTATTCATACTAAAAGTAAAGATATTCCTCTAGATAAATTGAAAGATGAAGTCGATCGTATTCATGATTTACTAGAATACCTAGAAATGAGTCAAATTGAAGAAACTAGAGAATACTATGATTTAAGAGCCGGAATGGGCTTATCATATATTCAAATTGGTATTCCATATCGTATCTTTGTAATTGCTTATGAAAAAGAAGAAGGTCAATTTGACCGTTATGTCGTAGTTAATCCAAAGGTTAAAAGTGTTTCAGAAGAATTAGTATATATCGGCGAAGGTGAAGGATGTTTAAGTGTTAATCGTCCAACTGAAGGAATTGTTCCTAGACACGCTAGAATGACTATAGAAGCATATGATGAATATGGAAAACCATACACACTTCGTGTAAGAGAAGAACTAGCAGTTTGTTTCCAACATGAATTAGATCATTTAGATGGAATCTTATTCACTGATCGTATTGATAAAAAGAATCCATTTAAAGGACAAGATATTTATCGTGCAATATAAAAAGAGCTTAAAGCTCTTTTTTATTTATCTTCTAATCTAACACTAACTAGTTTACTTACTCCACTCTCTTGCATTGTAACACCATATAATGTATCAGCAAATTCCATTGTTCTCTTTTTATGAGTAATAATAATAAATTGACTCTTATCTTTTTTAGATTGTAAGTATCTACCGAATGAATCAACATTATTTTCATCTAATGCTGCTTCTACTTCATCTAATACAACAAATGGAACTGGTTTAACATTTAATATTGCAAATAATAAAGCAATCGCTGTTAATGTTTTTTCTCCACCAGAAAGTAATGCAATAGAATTTAATTTCTTTCCAGGAGGAACGGCTAAGATATCTACACCAGTATTTAACAAATCATCTGGATTAGTTAAACTTAATAAACCTTCTCCACCTTTAAATAGAGTTTTAAATACATTATTAAATTCTTCTTTAATCTTTTCAAAAGATTCAACAAATTTAACTTTCATTATCTCGTCCATTTCATCAATAATAGACATTAATTCAGTTACAGATTTTTCTAAATCTTCTTTTTGACTAGTTAAGAAATTATATCTTTCATTTAATCTTTCATATTCAGAAATACTACCAGTATTAACTTCACCTAATTCTCTAATCTTAACTTTAAGATTATTAACATTAACTCTAGCAACTTCTACATCTACATCTAAAGAATATTCATCTCTAGCTCTTTCAAAAGTTAAGCCATAGTTTTCATTAAGTGATAACAACAGATTATCTAATTTAACATCCATCTTACCAGCTTTGATTTCTTCATTTTTAAGTTCATTTTGTTTTTGATTCATTATTGAATTAACTTCTCTAAACTCACGTTCCATATCAGCTATTTCTAATGCCATATCTGATCTTTCATCTTTAAGTTTATTTAATTCTTTTTCTAATTTCTCTTTTTCTGCTTGAGCATTATAGAAATCTTTTAATATCTTATCTAACTCTTTATCTAAAGATTTATTTGAAACACTCTTTGTACCATTTAATTCTTCATCTTTATTCTTATAATTATTGTTTAATAAACTTAAATAATCTTGTTTTTGTTTTAATTGTTCATTCAAAACTATTAAATCCTTTTCATTTTCTTCAACTTTTAAAAGAACATCATTGTACTCCGTTTCAATTTTATTCAAATCTAATTCATAAGACATTAATTTTTTAGATTTCTCATCACGTTCTTCTTCTAATCTTTGAATTTCAAACCTTTGATTTAATAAACTACTATTATTTTTTAAAGTACCACCAGTAATCGCACCACCAGCATTTAATACTTCACCATCTAATGATACAACTTTATATTTGTAATTTATTAATTTACCTATCTTATTTAAACTATCAATATCTTTAACAATCAATACATTACCTAATTGATTATAAATAATATCTTTATATTCACTATTATATTTAACTAATTCAGCAGCAATACCAACAAAACCATTTTCTTTTTTTATAGTATCTAAAATAGATTGTTCAATAAAACGTGCTTTAATATTAGATATTGGAAAGAATGTTACTCTACCTAATTTATTATCTTTCAAATATATAATAGCTTCTTTAGCACACTTTTCATCTTCACAAACAATAACATTTGTATTAAAACCTAGCGCTACTTCAATAGCTAAAGAATACTTCTCTTCTACTTCGATTAATTTACCTAAAACATTATGAATACCTCTTAAACGAACATTGTTTAATACACTCTTAACGCTATTAGGTATTTTAGTATCATTAATCATATTATCTTTTAAGATATCTATTCTATTATTAGTAGTCATTATATCTTTATTAAGATTACTAATTGTATTAAGAAGTTTATTTCTTTTTTCTTCTTTTTCTTCTTTAATATTCTTTATTTCTAAACCAGCTAATTTATCTTTTTCAATTGAACTACATAATAAAGAGATATCTTTATTAACACCATCTATATTATTTTGAATAGTTAATAATTCTTCTTTTAAAGCAATAATATTACTTTGTAATTTCGTATCATCAACTTTATATTTTTGTCTTTCAATTGTAATTTGTTTATTACTTTGTAATTCACTAATTTTATTAACTAGTTCTAATACTTTAGTATTCTTTTCTTCTATTTCTTCATCTAATTTTAAAGAATCTAGTTTTAATTTATCAATCTTTGAATAATCTTTATTATTATTTAGAGCAAAATCTTCTATTTCATTAGATAATCTTTCAACGTTGCTCTTAACAATTTTATATTCTTCATTAATATCACTAATATCTCTAGCCATCAAAGCAATTTCGATACTAGTTAAACTATCTTTATAATCTAAATATTTTTTAGCAACTTCTGCTTGTTCTTTTAAAGGAGTTAAAGTATTTAATATTTCATCAATTAATAAATCAACTCTAGCAATATTTTCATTAGTTTTTTGTAATTTACGAAAAGATTCATCTTTTCTCTTTTTATACTTTAAAACACCTGCTGCCTCTTCAAATATTACTCTTCTATCATCTGGTTTACTATTGATAATATCCGCAACAGCACCTTGGCTAATAATATTAAATGATTCTTTACCTGCTCCACTATCTAAGAATAAGTCAGTTATATCTTTTAATCTTGATTTTATATTATTAATATAGTATTCATTTTCACCAGTATCATAAACTACTCTTTTTATTTCAATTTCACTAAATTCACTTTGTAAATAATGATCACTATTATCAAATACAAGACTTACCACTGCTCTTTTAGATGCCTTACGTGAATTACTACCAGTAAATATAACATCAGTCATTGTATTATCTCCACGTAGTGCTTTAACAGATTGTTCTCCTAAAACCCATTTAATAGCATCAACAATGTTACTTTTTCCACTTCCATTTGGACCTACTACACCTGTAATACCTTGATCTATTTCTAAATCAAGCTTATCAGCAAAAGATTTAAATCCATTAATTTTAATATTTTTTAAATACATAAAATCACCTATTGAGCTCTTTTATCAAAAGCATCTTTAGCTGCATTTTGTTCTGCTTCTTTTTTACTTTTGCCAATACCTTTTCCATAAACAATATTATCTATTCTTACTTCAACTTCAAATTGTTTATCGTGAGAAGGTCCAGTCTCATTAATTAATACATATTCTAAGGATTTTTTATCTGTTTGAACTAGTTCTTGTAACTTACTCTTATAATCGCCTAAAAATATTTTATGTCCTTCAACACAAGGTATAACAACTTGTTCAAACAAACTACGTGCAGCATCTAATCCTTGATCTAGATAAATACATCCCATAATACTTTCAAACATATCAGCAATAATATTATCTGTAATATTATTAACTTGTCCTTTACCTACTCTAATATATGGAATGTAGTTTAATTCTTTAGCATATTCACAACATGCAGATTCACAAACATAACTAGCTCTTGTCTTACTCATTTCACCTTCAGATTCCGTAAAATGTTTATATAAGTAATCGCTCATTAAGATTTGTAAAACAGCATCACCTAAAAATTCTAATCTCTCATAACTAGGACAATTATGTTCATTAGAATAAGATGAATGTGTTAATGCTGTTAACAATAACTCTTTATCATTTATTATAATTCCAAATTTTTCTAAAAAATCCATAATTATATCACCTAATTTATTATATCAAAATATCAAAAAATATACTAAACATATTTTACAATTAACTAAAATTTAGTATAATATTAATAGTCTACTTAGGAGGAATTATGAAAAAGAAATTATTATTACTTTTAACAATATTATTTTTATGTATAAATTTAACAGGATGTTTTGAAAAGGATAGATTACAAAATGCTAAAGTAACAACAACAGTTTATCCAATTGAATATTTAGTTCAAAGATTAATGGCCGGAAACGATGTTAAAATCACATCAATTTATCCAAATGGAACTAATTCAATAGATGGTTTTAAATTAACTGATAAGCAAATCCAAACTTATTCAAAAGAAACAGATATCTTTGTATACAATGGTTTATCAGAAGAAAAAGAAATCGCTCGTTCCTTAATCAACAAAAAGAAAAAGATACAAATAGTAGATGTATCTTATGGAATTAAATCTTCAACTACAAATGAAGAATTATGGTTAAGTCCAAATAACTATTTAATGTTAGCAACAACAATTAAAGATGACTTAAAAGAATTAAGTCAAAGTAAATATGCAGCAGAAGATATTGAAAAGAATTATAAGCAATTAGAAGAAGACATTTCAATCTTAGATGCTAAATTAAAAAGCATTGCTGATACAGCCAAAGCCAATGGTAAAGAAACAATAATAATTGGTGATGATATGTTCTCATTCTTAGATTCATATGGTTTTACTACAATATCTATTCAAGATGAAAACAATTTAACAAATACTATTAAAAATAAATTCAAAAATAAAGAATATAAATTTGTATTAGTAGCAGATACAAAAGAAATTCCAGATGCTATAAAAGATCTAAGAGATAATTATGGTGCACAAATAGTTGTTGTAAATACAATGCTAACTCTTACAGATCAAGAAAGAGAAAATAATGATACATACTTAACAATCATGAATGATTTCATTAATACTCTTTCAAATAATGTTTTAAGTAATTAAAAAAAGAAGTTATTTACCTGATAACTTCTTTTTTATATCTTCTATTCTCTTTTGTGTTTTAGTTTTAGTATTAAACCTAAATAATAATTCATCACCAACTTTAACACTATTAAAACCTTCACAAACATCTTTTAAATCTAAACATCTAAATAACAAATAATAATTATTTGCCAAGAAGTCTGCTAGATTAGTATTAATATTTTTCTTTCTTAACATATAATAACCAGGAATAGTACTTGTTCCTAAATAAACATCACCTAAATCCATAAATACATTGTTATCAAATGTTACAGGAATTTGATAAGGTAAAGAATTACTCTTAAAAGCCAGAATATCTGATAAATCAGTTCTTTTATGTTCATTGTCCAGTTTATCTTTAGATGATAAAGCACGACCTGTTAGAACCATTAATCTTGATATAGTTAGATCATCACAATTTGCAACATCATTAAAAGTAACAATATAAGGACAATCCAAAACTACTCTTCTAGATTCTTCTTTAACTAATTCAACAAAGTCTTCATCTTTAAGACCTTTAGCTATTTCTGCTTCATAAAGCTTACTAAAATATTCAGAATTAAATCTTTTTGCCAAATACTTAAAATCTCTAACTTGAGTTAAACATCTCAAATTATTATCTTCATTCTTAAAAACTATTTTCATTTCTATCACCCTTTCCAATTCAATGGTTAATAGATTAACATATCAAGTTAAATATGGCAAATATTTCTAAGTTAAAACCAATAAAAAAACTAGGAAATCCTAGTTTCAATAGCTACGTGGCGGAGCAGGAGAGATTTGAACTCTCGCGCCAGTTACCCGACCTACACCCTTAGCAGGGGCGCCTCTTCAGCCTCTTGAGTACTGCTCCATAACCAAGGTAACAACTAAATTATAATGGAATAATTATGAATAGTCAACCTATTTTTTCTTCTTATTCATGATTGACTTATCATTCAAAGTTTTATTATATTCCTTCATACGAATATTGTTTTGCACTACCAAGAAAGTAATACCAGCAACAATACAAGTGACAAGTACTAAATAATACCACCAAGCAAGTTTAAATAAGAAAATGCATACCAAAATAACAGGAACACATATTAATAAGAAAACACCTTCTATAACTAATCTATTTAGTATAGGAAGCAATTTTCTTCCTCTAGGAGTATTATAATACTTCATTTGAAGATTAATTTTTTCTTTCTTGCTTAATTCTTTATAATTCATATTCATCACTCACAAATAATTCTAACAAATATCCCCTATTCTTTCAAGTTTTACTACAAAATAAAAAACCTCATAAGAGGTTTATTAATAAACTGGTGGGGCATTAGGGACTCGAACCCTAGACCCACTGATTAAGAGTCAGTTGCTCTACCAACTGAGCTAATGCCCCAGTTATCCTTCAGTACGAGACTAATTATACAACATATTTTAGATAAATGCTAGTATTAATTAACTATTTTTATAACAAAGTTCTTCAATAATGTTATAATAAACTCAAGGAGCTGATTATATGTAT
>JAEEGL016825060.1_pt1 | contig 25010 bp, 23 predicted proteins | sample 9134231 | NCBI WGS metagenome assembly JAEEGL01 (sample SAMN16246548, study PRJNA631951) | gut metagenome | biome: gut microbiome; feature: rumen; material: fiber-attached | host: Bos | place: Iran: Karaj | collected 2018-10 | reverse complement strand
ACCTGGGGCTTAAGGAATCCGGCCTTGAGAAACTCATTAAGGCAAGCTACCGGATCCTGAACCTGATGAGCTTCCTCACGGCGGGAGAGGACGAATGCCGTGCCTGGACCATTACCGTGGGGACCAAAGCACCCCAGGCAGCGGGTAAGATCCATACGGATTTTGAGCGGGGCTTCATCAAGGCCGAAGTGGTGAATTATAAGGACCTGCTGGAACTCGGATCCCTTTCCGCCGCTCGGGACAAAGGGCTTGTGGGCATGGAAGGGAAAGATTATGTGGTCCGCGACGGCGATGTGATACTCTTTAGGTTTAATGTGTAGCGAGGAACGAAAACAAGCACGAGCGAAGCGAAGTATTTGTTTTCGCCCGAGCGTACAGCGCAAAACAGGAAGCACGAAGTGCGAGTCTGCGGAGCAGACGTTTTGCGCCTGAAAGAGGAACGAAAACAAGCACGAGCGATATGAATATTAACGATATTGCCTTCCCGAATCTCGGGATCCATCTGCATAATGTCCCGAAATCCTTCTCGGTCTTCGGCATCAGCATCGCCTTATACGGCGTGGTGATCGCCGTCGGCATGGTGGCGGGGATCCTCATTGCCGCCCATGTGGCGAAAAAGACGGATCAGAACCCGGACATGTACTGGGATTTTGCCCTCTATGCCCTGGTGGTGTCCGTGATCTTTGCCCGGATCTACTATGTGGTCTTCGAATGGGATTATTATAAGGATAATCTCAGGAACATTTTTAACTTAAGACAGGGAGGCCTTGCCATCTACGGTGGTGTGATCGGAGCCTTTCTGACGGTGTTCGTCTATGCAAGGATCAAACACTACAGTCCCTTTCTCCTGGGAGATACCGGGGTGGTGGGACTGATCCTGGGACAGGCCATCGGCCGCTGGGGGAATTTCTTTAACCGGGAAGTCTTCGGAGAGTATACGAACAATCTTGTTGCCATGCAGCTTCCCGTGGGGGCTGTACGGAGCATCGATATCTCCGAAAATCTCTACGCACATCTGGATGCGGCTACGGATTCCATCCTGGTCCATCCCACCTTTTTGTATGAGAGCCTCTGGAATCTGCTGATCTTTGCCCTGCTTCTTCTCCTTTGGAAAAAGAAAAGATTCGACGGAGAGATGATCCTCCTTTATCTGGGAGGCTATGGCCTGGGAAGGGCCTTTATCGAAGGGATCCGCACGGATACGCTTTTCATCCCCCATACCACATGGAAGGTATCCCAGGTGCTTGCCGTTGCGCTGGTGATCTTTTCCGTCTTATGTGATGTGATCGTCAGGGTACGTCTGAAAAAGAAAGAAGTTTCTTCCTAAAATAATAAAGGACGGTTTTTATGGGAACAGTTTATATTACGGGACACAAAAACCCGGATCTTGACAGTATCTGCAGTGCTTACGGTTATGCGAAACTCATGAACCTGCAGGATCCGGACAATACCTATGTACCGGTTCGCTGCGGACATCTGTCGGACAGCATCCGGAGCATCCTGGAAGCCCTTAACATCGATATCCCGGTCTATAAACGGGATGTATATCCCAAGGTGGAAGATGTGATGCTCAGGGCGGAACACAGGATCGACGTGGACGATCCCCTTACCGCCGTGGCGGCAATTTACGAAAAGGACAATCCCAGTGTCGTCCCGGTATACGAAAAGGACAGGTTCTTCGGACTGCTCACCGTGGACGATATCACCAACTGGACCATGCGGGAGCTTTCCAAAGACAATAAGATCACCGCGATCCCCAGGATCCGGGAGATCATGACGGAGCAGGAACCCGGGGTGGATGCCACGGAACTTTTCGACGAAGCCAAGAGCATCCTGCAGAATTCCAGCAAGCGCGGACTCGCGGTATATAAAAAGGATGAATATGCCGGATACGTGACGAGACGCTGCTTTCTGAAGGTGCCCCGGAACAACGTGATCCTGGTGGATCACAATGAATCCCGGCAGAGCATACGGGGGATCGAGACCGCCAACATCGTGGGGATCATCGATCACCACAGGCTGGACGCCATCAAGACGGATCAGCCCATCTTTATCTGTGCGGAGCCTCTGGGAAGTACCTGTACCATCGTGTATCAGCAGTATATCCGGAATAACCGGACACCGGATCCCGTAACCGCCAAAGTGCTGCTCACGGGTCTTGTTTCGGATACGCTGATCCTCAAGAGCCCCACCACCACCGGGGATGATGTGGTGGCTGCCCACGTGCTGGCCTCCATTGCCCAGGTGAACCTGGAAGAGTACGGTCTGTCCATGTTCTCCCATGCGGAGGGACTTAAGAAGCGGGATCCCAAGACAGCCATCACCGGAGACTTCAAGGTATATACCCAGAACAACATCACCATCGGTATCGGTCAGTGCGAAGTCACCACCCTGAACGACCTGAAGGGTTATGCAAAGGATTACGCGAAAGCCCTGGAAGAAGTAAAGACCATGCAGGGTCTTGCCTGGGCCATGCTGATGGTCACCGACGTGATCCACGAACACAGCATCCTGATCTGCACCGCTTACCGGGGGAACAGGTATCTGCCTTATCAGACCATTGACACCAATATCTATGATATGCCCCATGTTATGAGCCGGAAAAAGCAGCTTCTGCCCGAGATCATCCACGCAGTGGAGATGTGACCGGACCGGCATGGGACAGAGAGAAAGGACGGGGAGATCCCCGTCCTTTTTTTGTCTTTTTCCACAAAAAACCCTTGCAAACGCCATAAAAATACTGTAATATTGTCATTGGGTGGCGGAAAGTGGATGAAAGTGGAAGCCAAGTGTCACCCGGTGGGAGATACAGGCCGCAGTGTTCATGGGAGAATACAACCACACACTGGATGCCAAAGGCCGCCTGATCATGCCGGCGAAGTTCCGCGAGGATCTCGGGGACGAATTCGTTGTTACCAAAGGCATGGATGGCTGCCTGTTTGTGTTTGACGCAAAGGAATGGGAGATCATCAACGATAAATTGAAGAACGCTCCCACCCTGACGGATGCCAATGCCAGGAAGTTCGTCAGATTTTTCCTCGGTGGCGCGGGGAATGTGGAAGTCGATAAACAGGGAAGGATTCTGATCCCGGGACCTCTGCGGGAATACGCGGGCATCATCAGGGATGCGGTACTCATCGGCGTGGGAAGCCGGGTGGAGATCTGGAGCAGAGAACGTTACGAAGGAAGCGCCACCTACGAAGATCTCGAGGAGATCGCACAGCACATGGCGGAACTGGGGATCGGCATCTGATGGAATTTGAACATTATTCGGTCCTCCTTCACGAATGCCTGGACGGATTAAGGATCAAAAGCGACGGGATCTATGTTGACGGCACCATGGGCGGAGCCGGACACAGCGCAAAGATCGCGGAACGCCTTTCTCCGGAAGGAAGGCTCATCTGTATCGACAGAGACGAAGACGCCATAGAGGCCGGAAGCAAACGGCTTGAACCATACAAAGATCGCGTTACGGTGATCCGGGACAATTACCGGAATACGCCGGAGATCATAAAGGAACTGGGGATCGGAGGCATCCACGGGATGCTCCTTGATCTGGGGGTTTCCTCCCATCAGCTGGATGACGAGGACCGGGGCTTTTCCTACAGAGCGGACACGCCGCTGGACATGCGGATGGACAGGAGACAGACACTGACCGCCGCCGCCATCGTGAATGAATATCCGGAAAAGGAACTCGTCAGGATCCTCAGGGAATACGGAGAGGAACGCTTCGCGAAGAACATTGTGGGGCAGATCGTGAAAAGACGGCAGGAGAAGCCTCTTGAGACCACCTTCGAACTGAACGAAGCCATCAAAGCCGGGATCCCCGCAAAGATGAGAGCCGAAGGGGGACACCCTTCCAAGCGGACCTTTCAGGCTATCCGGATCGAATGCAACGGAGAACTGGAAGCCCTCAGGGATTCCGTAAGCACCCTGATCGACCTTCTTGTTCCCGGGGGAAGGCTCTGCATCATCAGCTTTCATTCTCTGGAAGACAGGATCGTAAAGACGGCCTTTAAAAAGGCGGAAGACCCCTGCACCTGTCCGCCCTCCTTTCCGGTATGCGTCTGCGGCAATGTGAGCAGAGGAAAGGTCATTACCCGGAAACCCATCCTTCCCGGAGAAGAAGAACTTCGGGAAAACTCAAGATCGAAAAGCGCAAAATTAAGGATATTTGAGAGGATTTAGACATGGCAGCAACCAACACGGCAAGAAAAATAAGGACCGAGGAGCTTCCTCTTTACGAAAAGCGGCTTCGGGTCATTGCAAACAACCGGCGTATCAATCGTCTGAACGCATTGAAATCCGGTATCTTTATCGTGGCCTCTCTGGTGATCCTGCTGGGAGTTCTGGGGTATTACCTGTCGCTCCAGTCCTCCATCACCAACTCCATCAAGCATATTTCCAAGCAGGAAAGCCAGCTGAACGAGTTGAGACTTGATAATGACGAAAATTATAGTAGAATTACAGGTAATATCAATTTGGATAAGATACGTACCGTAGCCATTCAGGAACTGGGGATGCGGTACGCCGACGAAGGACAGATCATTACCTTTAACGGAGAGGGCAGCGACTATCTGATCATGACGGGAGAGCTGCCGGAATAAACGGCAATGGCTAAGAACAGACGTACATTTACAAACGGAATGCGCAAAAAGCTGGTAATACTTTTCGGAATAGTATTAGCAGCTTTTGTCGGTCTTATCTATCGTTTATATGTGATCACCCGGGACAACGGCGAAAGCTACAAGCGTCAGGTCCTTTCCCAGCAGCGCTACGACTCCGTGGTGATCCCCTACAAAAGGGGCTCCATCCTGGATGCCAACGGCAGTATCCTGGCATCTTCGGAAAAGGTCTATAACGTGATCCTGGATTCCGTGGAACTTGCCCAGAACGAAGAAGCGGTGGATACCACCTTTGATGCCCTCAGCAGAAAACTGGGGATCAATGCCCAGGAAGCCCGTTCTTTTTATGAGGCCCATAAGGACAGCTCCCGGTATCGGATCCTTGCAAAAAAACTTCCCTACGACAAGATCCAGAACTTCATGGATGAGATGAAGGAGCCGGAATCCGGCATCAAAGGCGTCTGGTTTGAGGAAGAGTATCAGAGAGTCTATCCCGGCAATACCCTTGCCTGTGACGTGGTGGGATTTGCCACGGCGGACAATATCGGGACCTACGGCCTGGAGGAATATTACAATGATGTGCTCTCCGGAACCGCAGGAAGACAGTACGGGTTCATGAATGCGGAAGGCACCCTGGAACGCACCACCATTCCCGCGGAGGACGGCTTCAGCATCGTTACCACCATTGACGCCAACGTGCAGAGCATCGTGGAAAAATACCTGCGGAAGTTCAATGAGGAATACCAGAACAATTTCCGGATGGGGAACGGTGCAAGGAACGTGGGCTGCGTCATCATGGACGTGAACACCGGAGAGATCCTGGCTATGGCCAGCTATCCTTTTTATGATCTGAACAATACCAGGGACGTATCCGCCCTCATCGGCATGCCGCTTTTGGATGCGGAAGGCAAACGGGTGGTGGACGAGGAGACGGGGAACAAACTCACCGTCACGGAAGAGAATGTACAGGAACTGGAAGGTGAGCAGCTGTACCAGAACCTGAACTCCCTGTGGAAGAATTTCTGCATTTCGGACGCTTATGAACCGGGATCCGTATCCAAACCCCTTACCGTGGCGGGAGCCCTGGAGTGCGGTGCCATTACCGGCAATGAGCATTATGTGTGTAACGGCTCTCTGGAAGTGGGAGATCATGAGATCCACTGCCATAACGTCTACGGTGACGGTGATCTTTCGGTGGCCGAGGGGATCGAGCGTTCCTGTAACGTGGTGCTGATGCATGTGGCGGCCGCGGAGGGTGTCCGCAATTACGTGGATTTCCAGCATAACTTCAATCTGGGATTAAAGACCAATATCGACCTTGCGGGTGAAGCAAGGACCGATACCCTGGTCTATTATGAGAACAACATGCGGGCTTCCGAGCTTGCCACCTGTTCTTTCGGTCAGGGATATAACTGCACCATGATCCAGATGATCTCGGCCTTCTCGTCTCTGATCAACGGCGGCTTTTATTACGAGCCTCACATGGTAAAAAAGATCGTGAACTCCTCCGGTGCCACGGTGGAGAACATCGAGCCCAGGCTCCTGCGGCAGACCATTTCCCAGGATACCTCGGACCGGGTGATCGAGATGTGCAATCAGGTGGTTGCCGGCGGATACGGAACAGGTAAGACCGCCAGACCCGCAGGATACCGCATCGGCGGCAAGACGGGAACGGCCCAGACCCTTCCCCGCGGAAACAATGAATATGTGGTATCCTTTATGGGGTATGCTCCCGCGGACGATCCCCAGATCGCCATCTACGTGGTGGTGGACCGTCCCAACGTGCGTTATCAGGACGATGCGAAATATGCCACCAGGATCGTGCGGAACATCCTGACGGAAGTCCTTCCTTATCTCGGGATCTTCATGACCGAGGAATTGAGCGATAAGGAACGGGCGGAACTGGAAGAACTGCAGCTGGAGATCACCACCCCGGAAGTCCGGGGGGATGAGGTTGCCCAGACAGAAGAGGAGACTACAGAGGAAGAAGCTCCTCCCGCGGAAAAGAACGAGATCTGGAAGACCTTTGCCATAGACAAAAACACCGGGTATGCGGTGGATCCCAATACCGGCAACTATGTGGATCCCGTTACCGGCGCGGTGCTGGGGGGAGACGAACTGCCGGAAGATATTCAGGTTGCCGGCGGAGGAGAGGAGATCCGGGAGATCGAATATACGGAACTTTTGAAAGATATTAAGGAATCCGAAGAAAACGGAGGCGAACAGACCGGTGAAGAATCTGGTGAATGAAAAAGTACTGGTGGTAGGTACGGGAATAAGCGGCACGAGTGCGGTGAAACTCCTGCTGAAGGCGGGGGCCTCTCCACTGTTGTTTGATTCCAACAGTGAGCTTGATACGGAAGGATTCAGGGAAAAGAATCCGGAGATCGCGGATGTGCCCATACTGCTTGGAGAACTGCCGGAAGACCTGTACGGGGATCTGGCCCTTGCCGTGATCTCTCCCGGTGTCCCCATTGATTCGCCCCTGGTACTTGCCTTTCGGGAACACGGGATCCCCGTCTGGGGAGAGATCGAACTGGGATATGCCTATGCAAAGGGCAAACTCATCGGTATCACCGGTACCAACGGCAAGACCACGACCACGACCCTGGTGGGGGATATCATGAAAGCTTATTACCGGTCCGTTTTCGTGGTGGGAAATATCGGCAATCCCTATGCCGCCATTGCTACGGAAACGGAGGAGGATTCGGTTTCCGTTGCGGAGATCTCAAGCTTCCAGCTGGAGACCATCCACGACTTCAGACCGGACGTATCCGCCATTCTGAACATTACGCCGGATCACTTAAACCGGCACCATACCATGGACAATTACGTGCGTGCCAAGGAGAGCATTGCCCTGAATCAGACGGAGAACGATACCTGCGTACTCAATTACGAGGATCAATTCCTGCGGGAATTCGCCTCCCGATGTAAGGCCAGGGTCAAATTCTTTTCCTCCGGACATGCACTGGAGGAGGGTGTGTTTTTATCGGGGGAGAACATCGTTCTCAGGGAAAAGGGATTTGAACAGATCCTCATGAGCATCCATGACATGAACCTGGTGGGGATCTGCAACGTGGAAAACGTCATGGCAGCCATCCTCATCGGCAAATCCATGGGAGTACCCATGGACATCATCCTGAAGACCGTCCGGGAATTCCACGCGGTGGAGCACAGGATCGAATTCGTGGCCACCAAGAACGGCGTGGATTATTACAACGATTCCAAGGGCACCAATCCGGATGCCGCCATTCAGGGGATCCGGGCCATGAACAAGCCCACCATCCTCATCGGCGGGGGTTATGACAAGGGAAGCGAATACGATTCCTGGATCGAAGCCTTCGATCATAAGGTAAAATATCTGGTCCTCATCGGACAGACGAAAGATAAGATCGCGGAATGCGCCCTGAAACACGGTATGACCGCGGTCATCAAAGCCGAAAGCTTCCGGGAAGCTTTCGATATCTGCGTGGAAAAGGCAGAGCCCGGGGATGCCGTGCTTTTGTCACCCGCCTGCGCAAGCTGGGGAATGTTCCCCAATTACGAGGTCCGGGGCGAGATGTTCAAGGAAATGGTCCACGCACTGTAGATTAAGGATAGTATGGCAAACAGATTCTCCATCCGTAAAAATCTGACCTTCCGGTATTTTGATCCCACGCTGCTCTTTGCGGTGCTGTTTCTTCTGGCTTTCGGGATCATCATGCTGTATTCCGCCAGTTCTTATGACGGAAGTGTCAGTTTCGGGGATTCCGGCTGGTATGTGAAAAGACAGGCCATGAATTCCCTTTTCGGCATTCTGGTCATGACGGTGGTCATGTTCGTGCCCTATCATTTCTGGGAGAGAATGGCCCTTCCGGCCTACGGATTCGCCCTGCTCCTCCTGTTCCTCATCATCCCCTTCGGCGTGGAGGCCAACGGTGCCAAGCGCTGGCTCCGTCTTGCCGGAGTCTCCATCCAGCCCGCCGAGGTGGCCAAGCTTGCCATCATCATCGCCCTTGCTCATATCGTGGTGCGGCTGGGAAGCGCCATATCCACCTGGAAAGGCTTTTTTATCGTCATGTTATCCGCGGTTCCCATGTCGGGAGCCATTTACCTGATCACCAATAACTTAAGTTCCGCCATCATTGTATTCGGGATCGCTTTTGTCATGTGCTTTGTGGCAAGTCCCGACTATTTCAAATTTGCCGCCATCGCGCTGGCCGTGGTGGCCCTGGCCGCCCTGTTTGTCTTTCTTGTGGTCCGTTATCCGGAATCCACCCTGGGCTTCCGGGGGGAGCGGATCCGTGCCTGGCTTGATCCCGGTGCCTATGTATCCGGTTACGGATATCAGCCTCTGCAGGCCCTCTATGCCATCGGCTCCGGCGGGATCTTCGGTAAGGGCATCGGTCAGAGCGTACAGAAACTGGGCTTCCTTCCCGAGGCACAGAATGATATGATCTTTTCCATCATCTGCGAGGAACTGGGGTTTTTCGGCGCCATGTGCGTCATCCTGCTGTTCCTGCTCCTTTTATGGCGCTGCATGATCACCGCCAACAATGCCCAGGATATGTACGGCGCCCTGCTGGTGGTGGGATTCATGGCCCATATCGCCATTCAGGTGATCCTGAACATCGCCGTTGTCACGGGAACCATTCCCAATACGGGGATCTCCCTGCCTTTTATCAGTTACGGCGGTTCCGCCGTGCTTTCTCTTTTGTTTGAGGTCGGGCTGGTCTTTTCGGTCCAGCGCGGAATAAAGGTCAAGGATGGACTTCTTTAAGAATCACAAGACGATCTTCATTATCGGTGGTGCCGTAACCCTGTTTATCTGCATCCTGCTGGTGGCCCTGCGCCTTCTCCTTACGGATTACAAGGTGACCACGGTCTACGTGGAGGGCAATGAGCACTATTCCAACGAAGAGATCATGAATATGGTCATGAGCGGACCCTTCGGGGACAATTCCCTCTTTCTGTCCCTGAAATACCGCAATAAGAGCATCGAAGATGTGCCCTTTATAGCCAAGATGGATATTTCCGTGATGGATCCCAACACCATCAAGATCGACGTATACGAAAAAGCCCTGGCGGGTTACATCGAATATCTGGAGCATTACATGTATTTTGACCGGGACGGAGTGGTGGTGGAGGCCGCGGAGCAAAGGACCAGGGGGATCCCACTGGTCACCGGGCTTTCCGTGGACCATGTGGTGATGTACGAACCCCTCCCCGTGGAAGATCCCACGGTCTTTGAATCCATTCTGAACATCACCCAGCTGGTGAACAAATATAATCTGAAGATCGACAAGATCTACTTCGGAAGGGATAATACCATCTCCCTGTATTTCGATGAGATCAAGGTTGCCCTGGGGACGGGAGAGGAGCTGGAGGAAAAGATCATGAGGCTCCAGTACATGCTTCCGGATCTGCAGGGAATGAGCGGTGTTCTCCGTATGGAAAACTACACCGAGGAAACCTCCAGCATATCCTTTGAACCGGATTGAGGGGAGGCTTCCGCCCAATAAAAAGCGGTTGTTATTGCCTTTTTTGGGTTGAAATGCAAAGCAAAAATCAGTATAGTAAATAATGCCATTGAATTTGTGAGGGTTTAAGGAGGAGTCATCGTGCTTGAAATTAAGACGAATGAACAGGAATCAGGCGCACGAATCATTGTAGCCGGGATCGGAGGTGCCGGCGGCAATGCGATCGATAGAATGGTTGAACAGAACGTAAAGGGTGTGGAGTTCATCGGGATCAACACCGATAAACAGGCACTCCAGAGATGTTCCGCACAGAAGGTGATCCAGATCGGCGAGAAGCTGACCAAGGGACTGGGCGCAGGCGCACAGCCCGAGATCGGCGAGAAAGCAGCGGAAGAGAACGCTGAAGAGATCCAGGCAGCCTTAAAGGGTGCGGATATGGTATTCGTTACCTGCGGTATGGGCGGCGGTACCGGTACGGGAGCGGCTCCCGTTGTGGCCAAGATCGCCAAGGACATGGGGATCCTTACCGTCGGCGTAGTGACCAAGCCCTTCCAGTTTGAAGCCAATGTCCGGATGAAGAATGCCATGTCCGGTATTTCCAAGATCCAGGGCAATGTGGATACCCTCATCGTGATCCCGAATCAGAAGATCTACGAGATCGTGGACAGGAAGACCACCTTCCCGGAAGCATTAAAGAAGGCAGACGAGGTTCTGCAGCAGTCCGTACAGGGTATCACGGATCTGATCAATGATAACGCACTCATCAACCTGGACTTCGCGGACGTTCGTACCGTTATGAAGGACAAGGGTGTTGCCTATGTGGGCATCGGCGTCGGCAAGGGTGAGGATAAAGCCAGCGACGCAGTGAAACTGGCGGTGGAATCTCCCCTTCTGGAGACTTCCGTTACCGGAGCCAGCGACCTGATCATCAATGTGACCGGAGATATCGGCGCTTTCGATGTGGAAGATGCCGCCAATTACGTAAAGGAACTTACCGGCGATGATGTGAACATCATCCTGGGTGCCCAGTTTGACGCCCGTGAGCCGGATACCTGCCGCGTGACGGTGATCGCCACGGGCATCCATGACGCTTCCCTGCCTACCAATACCAACGCAGGCGGCGTGAGCATTTTCGCGGGCAAATACGTTCAGCCCGTGAACCAGAATCTCAACAGATCCGTCTTCGGATCCTTCGGGCAGACTCCGAGACAGGGCGGAAGCGAGCTGAATGTTCTGCAGAACCGTTCCACCGGCACCATGCCCAAGATGGGGAATACCCAGGCAGCACCTCAGACACCGCCTCCCACCATCACCTCTCCCGGCGATATCCGGAGCAACGTGAAAGAGACCAAGTGGGATATTCCGGATTTCCTTCAGAAGAAATAATACGGAAAAGTGAAGATACAAAACGGGGACAGTCATTTGACTGTCCCCGTTTCTTAATGATGAAAGCTGTTTATTTGAGAACTTTTTTCAGTTCATCCATGAAGGTATTGATGTCCTTGAACTCCCGGTATACGGAGGCGAAGCGGACATAGGCTACGGAATCGATATCCTTGAGTTTGTCCATCACCAGTTCGCCGATGACGGAACTCCTGATCTCCCGTTCCTCCCGGGCCGCGATCTCGTTTTCTACCTCATCCACAAGGGTCTGGATCTGGGAAGCGGAGACGGGGCGCTTGTGACAGGCACGGAGTACGCCGGATTCGATCTTGGATCTGTCGAAGGTCTCCCGGTTGTCGTCCTTTTTGACGATGATCAGCGGGATGGTCTCGATCTTTTCATAGGTTGTGAAGCGCTTGTCGCACTCGTCGCAGACACGTCTTCTGCGGATGGAATTGTTATCCTCGGCAGGACGGGAGTCGATGACTCTGGTGTTTTCGTGACCGCAATAAGGACATTTCATTTTACTATCCCCTCTCTGTGATAACTATATCTATGTATGCATCAGCACACGCATACATTATAGAGTAGTTTATGTGCTTATGTCAACTACTTTCTGTAAACCGTTTCCTGTATCTTCGCAAAAATCCCAAGAGCGATTGCCATTCCGGAACAAATCATGTATAATGCACTTGCTTTACAATTTTATACGGAGAAAGGAATTACGAACATGATGAAAAAAGCATTCAAACAACTGATGCTGGGTATCATTGCTTCGGTACTTGCTATTGCACTGTGCGGTTGCTCAGGTGATAAGAAAGGAGACAATTCCTCCATCACGATCGGAATACCTCAGGATCTGGAAGACAGTCTTGACCCCCACAAAGTGGAAGCGGCAGGAACCAAAGAGGTATTGTTCAACATTTATGAAGGCCTTGTGAAGCCTACCAGTGATGGCGACTTTATCCCTGCAGTAGCGGAAAGCTATGAGATCTCGGCGGACAGCAAAACCTACACCTTTAAGATCCGCAAGAACATTAAGTTCCATGACGGCACCCAGCTTACGGCAGAGGATGTGAAGTACTCGATCGACCGTTGCGCCGGTGCTGACGGAGGAACTCCGCTGGTAGCGGCTTTTTCCAATATTGAAAGTACCGTTGTGGATAAGGACACGGTGATCATCACCTTAAAGGAACCCGACACGGAGTTCATCCCCTATCTGACGGCAGCCGTCATTCCCAGGAACAATCCGGATCCGGCATCCAACCCCATCGGTACGGGCCCTTATATGTACGTATCCCGGGCTCCCCAGGAGAATTTCGTGATCAAGCGCTTCCCGGATTACTATGACAAGGATCGGGCGGGGCATATCGAGAATGTGACCTTTAAGATCATCGGCAACATGGATACCATTGCCATGGATCTGCAGAGCGGTGCCCTGGATCTGGTTCCCCGTATCCCCACGGCTCAGGCAGAGCTTCTGGGAGATGATTTCGTCATAGCGGAAGAGACCATGAACCTGGTACAGGCCCTGTACCTGAACAATGCGGAAGCACCCTTTGACGATGTGCGTGTCCGTCAGGCTCTGTGCTATGCCATCGATCCCCAGGAGATCATGCTCTTCGTATCCGACGGAAAGGGAACGGAGATCGGATCTTCCATGTTCCCGGCCTTTGCCAAGTACTTTATGCCGGAACTGAACGACACCTACAACCAGGATATCGACAAGGCCAAAGCCCTCCTTGCGGAAGCCGGATATCCCGACGGATTTACCTTTGATATCACCGTTGCCTCCAACTACACCCAGCATGTGGATACGGCACAGGTATTAAAACAGGAATTCGAAAAGATCGGCGTGACTGCCAATATCAAACTGGTGGAATGGGACAGCTGGCTTTCCGATGTCTATACGGACCGGAAATACACCTCCACCGTGGTGGGTGTGGATGCTTCTTCCCTCACCGCTTCCGCGCTGCTGGAACGGTTTACGTCGACTTCCAAGAAGAACTTCATCAACTACAGCAACAGTGCCTATGACGAAGCTTTCCAAAAGGCCAAATCCGCTGTGGATGACGACGAAAAGACAAAATATTACAAGGAATGCGAGAAGATCCTTTCGGAGGACGCCGCCAACGTCTATATCCAGGATCTGCCCGAACTTGTGGCTTACAATAAGAAGTTTACGGGCTATGAGTTCTATCCCTTATATGTTCAGGACGTGACCAAGATCAGACTTGCAGAATGAAGTATTTTGTTAAGAAAGCCGTTACTATGGTGATCACACTCATCATAGTAACGCTTTTTGTCTTTATCGCCTTCAATTTCATATCGGGAGATGCGGCTCTTTCCACCCTCGGAACCAATGCAAGTCCCGAGCGGCTGGAGGCACTGCGGGAGGAACTGGGACTGAACGATCCCCTGCCGGTTCAGTATCTGCGCTGGGCGGGACATTTCATAACGGGTGATATGGGAACCTCCTACAGTTACCGCATGAGCGTGAACACCATGATCAGTGATAAGATCCCGGTGACCCTGACCATGGCGCTTTATGCCTTTGTCATCATGCTCCTGCTGTCCGTGCCCCTGGGGATCTATACCGCCAAGCATGAAGGAGGCATTGCGGACAGGATCATCAATGTCTCCAATCAGATCATCATGGCGATCCCGCCCTTCTTTTCCGGGATCCTCATTACCCTTTTGTTCGGACGGATCCTGAAGCTCTTTACCCCCGGAGGGTATGTCTCCTATAAGACAAGCCCGGGTGCATTCCTTGGTTATATGTTTTTCCCGGCACTTTCCGTTGCCCTGCCCAAGGCCACCATGGCGGTGAAGCTCTTAAGGAGTTCCCTGATCTCGGAATACCGCAAGGATTACGTGCGGACGGCTTTTTCCAAAGGAAATTCCACAAATGACGTATTCTACAGGCATCTGCTGAAGAATGCCATGCTCCCTGCAGTGACCTTCTTCGGTATGGCCCTGACCGATATGATCGCCGGCAGCATTATCGTGGAGCAGGTATTTTCCGTACCGGGACTGGGACGGATCCTGCTGACCTCCATATCCAACCGGGATTATCCGGTGGTCATGGCGGTGATCGTGATCATCGCGCTCCTGGTGCTGGTGGTCAATATGCTGGTGGATATCCTGTACGGGATCCTGGATCCCCGGATCTCGGTGGGGGATTAGGCCATGAAAAAGAAACGGAAGAATCTCAATCTCACCGCCGGTCTTACCATCATCAGCCTGATGTTCCTGTTCATGCTCATCGGACGGTTTGTAAGTCCCTATGATCCCAATCGGATGGATGCCGCATTGAAATACGCTCCCATGAGCCTGTCCCATCCCTTCGGATGCGACAATTTCGGCAGGGATATCCTGAGCCGTGTCATGGAAGGGAGCTATGCCACCTTCAAGGTCGCGCTGGGGACTGTGTTCCTGGGAACCTTTTTCGGAGTCCTTGTGGGGGCCTTTACCGGATATTTCGGAGGGGTGGTGGATGAAGTCCTTATGCGGATCAACGACGCCGTCTTTGCATTTCCCAGCATCCTTCTGGCCCTGCTCTTCATTTCCCTGACCGGATCCGGTACCCATCAGGTTATGGTGGCTCTGGGGATCGCATTTATCCCAAGCTTCGCCCGGATCGTCCGGGGAGAGTATCTGAAGGCGGCCCAGGCCGATTACGTCAAGAGTGCACGGCTTCTGGGGGCCTCTCATCTGCGGATCATGTTTGTGCATATCCTGCCCAATATCATCAAGGTGCTTTTGTCCTCGGTGATGATCGGATTTAACAATGCGGTGCTGGCGGAAGCATCCATGAGCTTTCTGGGGATCGGGGTACAACCCCCGGATGCCAGTCTGGGACGGATGCTCTCCGAGGCACAGGGATTTCTGTTTAAAATGCCAAATTACGCTTTTTTCCCGGGACTGGCCATTATTCTGCTGATCCTGGGCTTTGCACTGTTGTCGGACGGACTGTCGGATTAGGAAAACCATGGAAAACGTGATTCTGGAAGTCATCGATCTGAATATCGAATTTCACGACCATATCATCCCGGAGACCGTGGTCTATGATTTTGACCTCACTTTGTGTGAGGGAGAGATCGTGGGCCTGGTGGGGGAGAGCGGTTCCGGCAAATCCATGTCGGCCCTTGCCATCGCCGGTCTTCTTTCCCGTAAGGATATGAAGAAACGGGGGAGGATCCTCTATCGGGGAACGGACCTGCTCACCTGTCCCCGCCGTGATCTGCGGGCGATCCAGGGCAACGATATCAGCATGATCTTTCAGGAACCTCTGACCTCCCTGAATCCCGTGAAGCGGATCTACGATCAGGTGGAGGAACCTCTGCGGATCCACACGGATCTTAATAAGAACGAGCGTTATGAAAAGGTACTGAACATTCTGAAGGAAGTGGAGCTGCGGGATCCGGAACTGGTGATGCGCCAGTATCCCCATGAACTTTCCGGCGGTATGCGCCAGCGTGTCATGATCGCTTCCGCCATGATCATGGAACCCAAGATCCTTATCGCGGACGAACCCACCACGGCCCTGGACGTGACCATTCAGGCCCAGATCGTGAAACTTCTGAAGAAGCTTAACAAGGAAAAGAATACGGCTGTTATTTTTATCTCCCATGACCTGAGCCTTGTAAATACCCTGTGTGAACGGGTGTTGGTAATGAAGAGCGGTTACATCGTGGAGAGTGGAATAACAAGTGATATTTTTAATAACCCCAAGGAAGAGTACACGAAGAAGCTGATCGACGCCATCCCGAAGCTTCCCGGAGAGTTGGGCCTATGAGCGCACTTTTGACCGTCAGCGACTTAAGCGTCGCTTTTCGAAACAAAAAGAAGGGATTCTTCGGCGGGACCGAACTCAAACAGGTCCTCTTTGATGTGGATCTTTGCGTGAACGAGGGCGAGATCGTGGGCCTGGTGGGAGAGAGCGGTTCCGGAAAATCCACCATCGCCAAGGCGATCCTGTCCCTGATCCCCTACAACGGAGAGGTGAAGTTCCACGAGGAAAAGGGGCCCGTGAATCCCCAGATGGTCTTTCAGGATCCCGCAAGTTCCCTGAATCCCGCCAAAAAGGTGGGCTGGCTCCTTGAGGAAGCCCTTTATCTGAAAAAGGATAACGGAAATAAGGAACGGGAATATCTGAGGGAAAAGGCAAAAGAGAAGCTGGAACTGGTGGGGCTTTCCGCGGATTACTACGGACGCTATCCCGGGGAACTTTCCGGAGGTCAGCGCCAGAGGGTGGCCATTGCCCTTGCACTGATGCAGGAGCCCAGGCTTCTGATCGCCGATGAACCGGTATCCGCCCTGGACGTGACCATTCAGGCCCAGGTGCTGAAACTGCTGGATCATCTCCAGGAGACCATGGGTCTTTCCATTCTTTTTATCTCTCATGACCTGCGGGTGGTATATCAGATGTGCGACCGGGTTCTGATCCTGCGCAACGGCCGGATCGTGGAACAGGGAGATCCGGAGACCGTATACCGGAACCCCCGGGATGAATATACGAAACTGCTTTTATCTTCACTGAACTGAAGGAACAGGATGTTTAAGAAACTTTACCCAAGAGAATATATCTCCTCGGCTTATCTTGTGGACTACGAAGCCCTTTATGAACGGGGATTCCGGGGCATCATCTTTGATATCGACAATACCCTGGTGCCTCACGGAGCTCCTGCGGATGAACGGAGCATCAAACTGCTCCGGGGACTGAAGGATATGGGATACCAGGTGTTATTTTTATCCAATAACAAAGAACCCAGAGTCAAAAGCTTCAACGATGCCGTATCCTGCCTGTATATCCATAAGGCGGGGAAACCGAAGCGATCGGGTTATCTTCATGCCATGGAGATGATGGAGACCGGATACCGGGATACCCTGGTGATCGGAGACCAGCTTTTTACGGATATCTGGGGGGCCAACAACACGGGGCTGTATTCCATCCTGGTGGGACAGATCGACAGGAAAGAGGAGATCCAGATCGTGTTAAAGCGGGTTCTGGAAAAGGTGATCCTGATCTTTTATCGCGGATACTGCCGGCGGAAGGGGCTTCCCTATCCCGGTGACTGAGAAAATTTCCGGAAAAAGCATTTTATCCTTGAAATGGGAAACGGTTTCAAGTAAAATATGTGAGAACTGTTGTTAAATATCTGGGAGGATAGTTGTATTATGATTTCTGCAGGTGATTTCAGAAACGGTGTTACGATCGAACTCGAGGGTTCCGTTTATCAGATCATAGAGTTTCAGCATGTAAAACCCGGTAAAGGAGCGGCTTTCGTCCGCACCAAGCTTAAGAACGTGATCAACGGCGGCGTCGTTGAAAAGACTTTCCGGCCTACCGAGAAATGTCCTCAGGCGCGTATCGACAGAAAAGATATGCAGTATTTATACTCCGACGGCGACCTTTTCAACTTCATGGATACGGAGAATTACGACCAGATCGCACTGAACTCCGATACCGTGGGTGATTCCCTGAAGTTCGTCAAGGAGAATGAGATGGTTAAGGTTTGTTCCTTTAACGGTTCCGTATTCTCCATCGAGCCTCCGCTCTTTGTGGAACTTGCCATCACCGATACCGAGCCCGGATTCAAGGGCGATACGGCAACGGGCGCAACGAAGCCCGCAACGGTTGAGACCGGAGCCCAGGTTGCGGTTCCCCTCTTCGTTGAAGTCGGAGATGTGATCAAGATCGATACGAGGACCGGCGAATACTTATCCAGAGTATAAACCTTCTCTTTTCAATCTTTTCATTGCTTGCAAAGACCATAATGATCATTATGGTCTTTTCTTATGCCTGAAAAAGCTTTATCTTCGCGTGCATGAAAGAAAGGATGAAAAGGAATTTATGGATTTTAACGGTTTTAAGAGGAACCTGATCTGCAAGGTACAGCTGTTTCTGGGAAGCGAATACGAGGTGGTGGAGCAGGAAGTCACCAAGAACAACGGAGTCCGTCTCCACGGCATCATGGCAAAAAAGGCGGGGCAGAATACTTTTCCCACGGTCTATGTGGATGAACACTACGATGAGCACATGTCCAAGGATGAGATCGAGTATCTGGCCATGAACCTGTCCAAATCCCTGATCCGGGCGGAACTGCCGGAAAACATCTCGCTGGATTCGTTTCTGAACTACGAGACCGCGCGGGACAGGCTCTATCTGAAACTTGTGAACGCGGACCGGAACAGGGATCTGCTGCTGGATGTGCCCCACAGACGGTTTCATAATCTGGCGGTGGTCTACTATTACGCCATGGAAGATTCCTGCTTTGACAGAAAGGCCTCCATCCTGATCCGCAACTCGCATATGGAACAGTGGGAGGTGGAAGAGAAAACCCTGCATGAGGATGCCATGAAGTCGGCACCTCTGCTCAATCCCGGCACCTTTGTGCCCATGCGGGATCTCCTTCGGGAACTTTACGGAAAGGACGTGATCCACGAGGATTTTCCGCTATACGTGCTGACCAACCATGACCGGTATAACGGCGCCTCCGCCATCCTGTACCCCGGTATGACGGAACGGATCGCCCGGACCGTGGGGGGCAGTTATTATATCCTGCCAAGTTCCGTTCATGAACTGATCGTGGTACCGGATGACGGCAATACGGATAAAAAGACCCTGCTTTCCATGGTGACGGAGATCAATCTGGTGGAGGTAACGGAAGAGGAACTCCTGGCGGATGCGGTCTATTATTTCAGCCCCGAGCGGGGAGAAACAGAATGGATTTGCTAATCGGATACTTTTGTGCTATCATACTACGGTGATGTATATGCACCCGTAGTCTAATGGATAGAACGAAGGCCTCCGACGCCTTTAATGCAGGTTCGATTCCTGTCGGGTGTACGGAAGTGTCGCAAGGACACATTTGGGAGATGGGCTGTGATCGTACAGCCCATCGGCATATACCCCCAAAGGGAGATTTACCTGAAAAATGGATCTGATCAAAGACAAACTGAATCGCTGTAAGGATTTTATCTTTACACATTTAAAGATCATTATGCCCATCGTTCTGCTTATCTGCGTCGCCATCACCGTGGTCATCGCACTGGGTGCCAACCGCAGGGACAAGCTGGAGCAGGAGGCTGTGGAACAGGCGCTTGCGGATGCGGCTGCCAAGGAAGCCCTGACTCCCGCCGATACCGACGGACTCATCGAGACCCCGGATTACGAGCTGGCCAAACATGAGGACGACGAGGTGTATGATCTGGTACGTTCCTATTATGACGCCAGAGCCAACGGGGATCTGCTGACGGCATCCGCCATCAATACCTATCTGAAGGATGTGCAGAAGATCAATATGGAGGAGCTTTCCAAATTCATCGAAAGCTATCCTTCCCTGGAAGTCTATACCAAGCCCGGGCTTTCGGACAATTCCTATGTGGCATTTGTCTGCTCCGAAGTGAAGTTCAACGACTATGACAAGACACTGCCCGGTATGCAGGTCTATTATATCGGTACCGATGAATCCGGGAACTATTTCCTCAACGACGGTACCTACGATGATGCCATCTATGAATATATCGTGAAACTGACCCTGCAGGATGATGTTGTGGATCTGAACAACCGTGTTACGGTAGCTTACAACGACACCCTGGAAAAGGACGAGGAATTCAGCGAATTCATGGCCTATCTGAAAGAAAAGGTTAAGGAAGAGGTAGGAGAGCGGGTGGCACAGCTTGAAGTGCCTGAACCCGTAACGGATACCCCCGCCGAGCCCGCCGCAGATACGGCCCGGGAATCTCAGGTGACTGTTGTGACCAAGGTCAAGGCCACCGATGTGGTGAATATCCGGGTATCCGATTCCGAGCAGGCGGATAAGCTGGGGAAGGCTTCCGTAGGACAGGAATTTACCCTGGTGGAGCAGAAGCCCAACGGATGGACCGAAGTGGAATATGAAGGCAAGACTGCCTTTATCAAGAGTGATTATCTGGAAGCTTCCGAGACCGTTGTTAAGAACGGTGAAGATGTTGCCGATGCCTCCGCGGATGATAACGGAGGAGATGAGGGCAACGATACCACAGAAGAGACACAGACGGATACCGGTAATACCAAGACGGGCGGTACGGTCACGGTACTGAAATCCGGGGTGCGCCTGCGGAAGGAACCCAATACCGATTCGGATATCCTGGATACGGTCTATACCGGTACCCAGCTGGAACTGATCGAAGCCCTGTCCAGCGGCTGGAGCAGGATCAAGTACAAAGGCCAGGAAGGCTATGTGAAGAGCGAATTCGTTAAGGTTCAGAACTGATCCCAAAAATGCCTGCGGCTCCGCGTTATGCGGAGCCGTTTTATTTTGCCCTTCGGGGCGGAATGTAAAAATTTTTCTTGCAAGATACGGATCTCTATACTATAATATTCTGGTGTTGTATAATTGTATACAAACATACAAAGTTTGACAGGGATAATGAGAAGGAGGAAATTGCTATGTCATACGTTGATGAAGTCCTTGAGCGCATCAAGAAAAGAGACGCCGATCAGCCGGAATTCATTCAGGCCGTTACGGAGGTACTGGATTCGCTGCGTCCGGTGATCGAGAAGGATGAGAAGAAGTATCGTGATCTTGCCATCCTTGAGAGGATCACGGAGCCCGACCGTCAGATCATGTTCCGGGTACCCTGGGTTGATGATCAGGGCAAGGTTCAGGTAAACCGCGGATTCCGTGTACAGTTCAATAACGCCATCGGACCCTACAAAGGCGGTCTTAGACTTCATCCGTCCGTAAACCTTGGCATTATCAAATTCCTCGGTTTTGAGCAGATCTTCAAGAATTCGCTGACAACCCTGCCTATCGGCGGCGGTAAGGGCGGTTCCGATTTTGATCCCAAGGGCAAGTCGGATAACGAGATCATGAAATTCTGCCAGAGCTTTATGACGGAACTTTCCAAATATATCGGAGCGGACGAAGACGTTCCCGCAGGCGACATCGGTACCGGCGCACGTGAGATCGGTTTCATGTTCGGCCAGTACAAGCGCATCAAGGGCCTCTATGAAGGTGTACTTACGGGTAAGGGCCTTTCCTACGGCGGATCTCTGGCACGTACCCAGGCAACCGGTTACGGTCTTCTGTATCTGACGGAAGAGATGGTAAAGTGCCACGGCGACAAGATGGAAGGTAAGGTCGTAGCGGTTTCCGGATCCGGTAATGTGGCCATCTATGCAGTAGAGAAGGCACAGCAGCTGGGAGCCAAGGTGGTTACGGTTTCCGATTCCACCGGCTGGATCTATGATCCGGAAGGCATTGATGTAGACCTCTTAAAGGATGTTAAGGAAGTTAAGAGAGCACGTCTTACCGAATATGCGGCAAATCGTTCCTCCGCGCAGTACTTCGAGAAGAAGAACGGGGAGCACGGTGTATGGCAGTATAAGGTGGATATCGCACTTCCCTGCGCTACCCAGAACGAGCTTGATCTTGAAGATGCCAAGATGCTGGTTGCCAACGGCGTACAGTATGTGGCGGAAGGTGCCAACATGCCTACCACCATTGAGGCAACCCAGTATTTCCAGAAGAATAACGTGCCTTTCGTAGGCGGTAAGGCAGCCAATGCCGGCGGCGTTGCTACTTCCGCACTGGAGATGAGCCAGAACTCCGAGCGTCTCTCCTGGAGCTTTGACGAGGTTGATGCAAAGCTGAAGGGTATTATGGTAGGGATCTACCACAATATCGACGATGCGGCCAAGGAATACGGCATGGAAGGCAACTACGTGGCAGGCGCCAATATCGCAGGCTTTAAGAAGGTTGTGGAAGCTATGATCGCTCAGGGCGTATGCTGAGGCTGTCATAGACAAGGAAGAAAGAAGACACGTCCGCATCATGCGGACGTGTTTTTTTGCGCTTTTATGGCTGTAACGGGGAATCGTGGGCAGGGATCCGTACCGGAAGGGATCCGGGGCCCCAAAAAGCCCTCAGAAGGACAGGGAATAGATGAAGCGGTCGGGAGCATCCCCGGACAGGGTCTCCCGATAGCCGTTTTTGAGAAAACATCTGCAGGAGGCGGTGTTTTCTTTTTTTACTTCTCCACGGAGGCCGGTGATACCCGGAATATCCTGCCTTGCCTTCTCGGCGGCAAGAGAGAGGATCAGGGACCCCAGACCTCTGCCCCGGAACTCCGGTGCGATGTTGTAACTGATCTCATAGATATTCCGGGAAGATCTCTCCAGGCGCAGAGACCCTGCCGGAGAACCTTCGTGCATCAATATGTAGTGGTAGCAATCGTTATCATAAAGCTTTTTTCGGAACCAGGATACATGATCTTCGTAGGGAATGGGGGTATTGTTGAAGGACATACGACGGGTCAGGGGGTCATTGGCCCAGGCAAAGATCAGATCGCAGTCTTCGGTTGTGATTTTTCTTAAGAAATCCATGTATATACAAGCTCCGCTCTTATCTTAGCATTCCCCTTTCGGGAAGACAAGAAGGGAATTGACGATGATACGGGGGTATGAGATAATACATCTTGTGGGTGCAGCCCGGGAGAGTACTATATCATGTATTTTATGTCCCCGAGAGATAAAAACATCGTATATGAGAGGACTTTCGCAATTCACATAATAATATTATGTAAATGAAATAATATTTAAGTTTACATAAAGTCGCTATTATCCGAAAATCGGCAACCGGTTTACATAAAGTCAAATCAGATCAGTTTTACCCAGAATATTCAGATAACTGATGTTTTTCAACAGGGGAATCAGGTTTACATAATGTTAAATGCCCGTAATGAAGATTTCACACGTTTTTATAAGGATATTGAGGATGCGGAACCCGTAAAAATCGTTCTGTCGCAAAATGCTTCCGCAGAAGTACCCTATAAGAAAATGGTGTTCAACCGGATGAACCTGTCCCAGGGTGCCTGTTATCAGGCCGAGATGTACACTCAGACCCAGGTGTTCCACAGGAATCTGGATCCGGATGGGCTTATGGAAGAGATCGCATCCCTTTTCGGCAGTTCCTACCGGCAGATCAATGTCTTCGGAAAAGGATTGGAACTGGAGGGGAAGACCAATAAAAAGGGCAGTCTCCATGTTACTTCCCGCAGGACGGAGGTACAGCGGATCCAAAGACCCGGACATAACAGGGAAAAGCGGTATCTGTTTCCCGAGGGCTGTGACAGCCCCATCCTGTATGAACTGGGGATCTTTACGGAAGAAGGGAAGATCCGCACAACCATGCGGGATAAATACCGACAGATCAACCGTTTTACGGAGCTTGTGGAGGATGCCCTCAAAAACTATCAGGGAGACAGGATCCGGATCCTGGATTTCGGCTGTGGGAAATCCTATCTAACCTTTGTGGTATATGAATACCTGACCGGGATACGGGGTATCAGGCCCGAGATCATCGGCCTTGATTTAAAAGCAGATGTTATTGATAAATGCAATGCCCTTGCGGAGCGCTTCGGTTACCGGGATCTGCGGTTTGAGGTAGGGGATATCAACGGCTACCGGGCCCCCTTTGAAGTGGATATGGTGATCACCCTGCATGCCTGCGATACCGCAACGGACTATGCTCTGTACAATGCGATCCAATGGGGAGCGGGTGTTATTTTATCTGTGCCCTGTTGCCAGCATGAACTGAACCGGCAGGTCAGATCGGACCGTTTTTCCGGAATTTTGAAGTACGGGATCCTGAAAGAACGGATGTCGGCCATTGTCACGGATGCCATCCGGGGATGTGCGCTGGAGGCCTGCGGATATCATGTGGATCTTCTGGAATTTATCGATATTGCGCACTCACCTAAAAACATCATGATCCGTGCCGTGAAAAAGAACGTCCGTAATGATAAACGACGAAGATCTTACGAAGAAGCAAAGAATCTGATGGAGGAATTCCGGACCGGACAGAAACTGATGGATCTGCTGGAAGAAAAGGGATTCGACTTTATGTAAACCCTAGATCCGGTTACGCTTCGATGGACTGATCGGAAACAGAAAGGAGACAGATCCCGGCCGGTGAATCGTCGGTATAGGGAGAGAGAATCGGCCTCGGAACGGAAACCTTGAAAATCTCATCCGAAAATATTCGAAATCACGTACAATAGCATCCGATAAATCAAATGCAGACTTAATTAATATTTAAAATACTCCCATGACCTGTCTTAATATGAGAGAAAAGGGCCCTGATGAAGAAAAGAAAGATCCGCTTTCGTGACGTTGGATTTTCGCCGAATTAAATAACTGTTATATATTTAATTTATCCGGAGAATTCAATAAGTTATTCGAAAACCGCGTGCGTAAATAATTAAAACAGGATTATATAAAATATTTGCCGGCAAGACGAAAACGGACAAACCGGGCCGGATCTCATCCGGACGCGGATGGACGGAGAGATATGATTTTTCCGCAACTTGCCAATTAACGCGAAACGATCGGAATACAGTTTGGAATTTTGAATTGTTGCAATTGTTATGGAGGGGTTTTCCGGCACCGCAGGTATGGTCGGAAGGCAGATGCCGGAACCGATATGAACTCGAACGACAAATAACAGACGATATTTATTTAGGATAAAAAATCAGTTATGTAAACCATGTTTTT